>JACDJC010000697.1_pt1 | contig 36176 bp, 21 predicted proteins | sample 7454191 | NCBI WGS metagenome assembly JACDJC01 (sample SAMN14253291, study PRJNA609438) | sludge metagenome | isolation source: sludge after 25d culture with pyrite and EDTA | collected 2018-12-20
GGTATCGAACGTACAGCCGGCCATGGGTCGCCTTCTGGACGAGACGCCCGATGCAATGGTGCTGCACACGCGCGATGCCTGGCAGATGTTCGTGGGCCGCGCAGCCGACCCCGTGCACGAGCGCGCTGCGATTCCGGGTGGGCGCCGCTTCGCGGCGATGCTCAAGGCGATCTGGCATCTCTCGGCCAACGACAACCCCTACGCCGACTGGATTCTGATTCGCGTCTATCGCTCGCTCGCAGAGATCCGATCGCAGATGGACGAGCGGATCCAGGCGCGCGAGGTGGAGTTCGAGCGGCTTCGTCGCAAGGGGCTTGCGCTGTCCGTACTCGGTTCACGCGCGCCGATCACCGTGGAGCTGGGGTTTCGCAGCCCCTACGGCTACGCCACGGCGGAGGCGATCGTCGAGTTCGACTACCACGTGCGCATGGTCAGAACGCTCATGCTCAAGGACCGGCTGAGCGACGAGGCGGGCAGGGTCGAGATCCGGGCGATCGGGCGCGGCCTGCGGGCGCTCTTTCTGGAGCCGATTCGCTGGGAGCGCAACCTGTTGCGCGAGGAGTTGCTGCCATTGAGCCGGCGCGATTTCCTGCCTGAAGCCGATCCGTCAGCGCGCCAGCGAGTGCAGGCGGCGGTTGCGCTCTTCGGCGAAGTGCCGCGGGAAGTCTTAACGGGCGAAGAAGCGCCACGTCATACGCAGCGTCCAATCGCATCGCGCACTGCGAGCGCGACGCAGATGCACGGCAGCGCACCGGCTACGGACGAAGTAGCGCAAGTGGCGACGCCCGAGGCAGAGCTACTGTGACCGGCATGGCTGATCTCCCGGCGCGCCATCCCGATTCTCAAGAGTGCCGGATGCTGCGTGCGCTCTTCGAAGAAGTGCTCAGGACCGCGGCGCTGCACGGCTTCGAGCGCGTCTCGTTTCACGGTTACCGGATCGAGGGCCGGTCTCTTCGCGCTGCCGGCCCTCGGCACGCTCGCGTGATGCTCACGCTCGGTGACGAGGATGGCGCCACGCTGCTCGATGCCGTCCGCATTGCAGTTGCGCGGCCTTCACGCCCGGGCTCAGCATGCGTCATCCCTCACCCGCGCGCACCGGTGCTTTCAGCGCTCGAGGCCGAGTCTCTCGCTGGCTGTGTCAGCCCGGAAGATGCCCGTCATGCATCGCCCGAAACCGGTCCGATCTCCCGAGAACCGGTGGCCGCAAGGTCTGGAGGTTTGCGTTCGTGCTTCTACCCAGCCGGGGAGCCTCTCCCCGTACCGGGAGACGGCCTTCCCATTTTCCATGTGTGTCATGTCCAGGAGGCCGTCATGTCCGAATCATCGCAAGTTCCTCAGCCGTCGTCGTTCTTCAACCTGCACGTCGACGGCATCGGTTATCTGAATCGCGTACGCACCGTGAAGCCGAAAAATGGCCAGGAGTTCCTGGCCTGTACCGTCGCGGCCCTGCGTGGCAGCGACCGGGACGTCAGCTACACGAAGTTCGACTGCCGTGTCAGCGGTGCGGACGCGCAGGCAATCGTGCGGCGCCTGGAGAGCGATGTCGCCGCCGAGCGGACGGTGATCATCGGTTTTCGGATCGCCGACATCTATCCGGAGCTCTTCACCTTCGAGAAGGGTGACCGGAAGGGGCAGCCCGGCGTGAGCATCAAGGGGCGGCTCTTGCGCATCAAGTTCGCCAAGGTCAACGGCGAACCGATCGATGTGCCGCAACCGGCGCGGGCAGACGAGCACGAAAGCGCACCGTTCTGACCGTCGTCACCATCACCATCGATTCCCCCGGGGAGCCCGCTCCCCGGGGAGAGGAGTTCCCCATCCGTCTCGAGGAAGGAGAACTCCATGAATCAGTCGATTGAATCGCTCTCGAACCTGGCTCTGCTCGGCACGTTGATCGGGCCCCGTGCGGCGGCGAACCTGTTGAAGGAGGCAAGCGGCAGCCTCGCGCATCTGGTGAACGCGAACGCGCAGCAAGCTGTTCCGTCGTCTGCGGTCGAGGCCAAGCTCGCGGCAGCCAGAGAACTGGTGCGTCGTGCGCTGGCCGAGACGATGCGCGAGCGGGACACGCTGGCTTCGCCGGCCGACGTGCGTGCCTACCTCCGGATCGTGCTCGCACAGCGTGACCATGAAATTTTCATGGTGCTTTTTCTCGATTCACAGAATCGCGCCATCGCGGCCGAGGAAATGTTTCGAGGAACGCTCACGCAAACGAGTGTCTATCCAAGAGAGGTGGTCAAGCGCGCGCTGTCGCTCAATGCGGCGGCGGTGATCCTCGCGCACAACCATCCGTCGGGAGTCGCCGAGCCGAGCCGCGCCGACGAGTTCCTGACCCAGTCGCTGCGCTCGGCCCTTGCGCTGGTCGAGGTCACGGTGCTCGATCACATCGTCGTCGCAGGTTGCAAGACCACGTCATTTGCCGAGCGCGGTCTGCTGTAGTCGCCCACTCGCACGACAAGCGTCGTGCTTCCTGTCCGGATCGGGACGCCCCGATCCGGTTCTTCACCCCCGCGGGGATGTGCATCCCCGCGCAACGGGGGCCGTCCCTGCACTTTCCAAGGAGCCTCACCATGAAGAGCGGACGTCCTCTCGTCGATCTGGCGCGCGAACTCGAGCGCCAGCTTTCTTCCAAGCGCGACCTGGTCGTGCCGTCGTCCTTGCTGCAGTGTCGTACCGAAGCGGATCGCAGCGTGAAACTGATCGTCGACTCCCGCCAAGGCGACGGCGAATACGGTGTGACGGATCTGGCGCGTCGGCAGCTTGCCGAGAAGCTGAAAATTCCGTTCGCCTACTTCGAGCGCATGCGCACCGAGCAGCCCGAACTGCTCGATCGCAACGTGAACACGTGGCTACAAACCGACGGCGACCGACGGATGATTCGCACGCTGGACGGCCAGGTGCGAGCGGTGCTTTCGGATCGCTACCGCAGGCTCGACAACTTCGATCTTGCGGAAAACGTCCTGCCGATCCTGCAACGTCTGGAGGGTGCCCGCTTCGAGTCGGTCGAGCTGACCGAGACGAAGATGTACCTGAAGGTCGTCACGCCGCGTCTGCAGTTCGAAGTGGCTCCCGGCGACATCGTGCAGGCCGGGATCGTCGTCACCAACTCGGAGGTTGGCTGCGGCACGTTGTCGGTACAACCGCTACTGTACCGGCTCGTGTGCAGGAACGGCTTGATCGCGCCCGATCACGTGCTGCGCAAGACGCACGTGGGGCGTGCGCTTGCCAGCGATGTCGAATCCGCGAACGTGTATCGCGACGACACACTGGCTGCGGACGATCGCGCGTTCTTCCTGAAAGTGCGCGATGTCGTCGAGGCCGCGGTTTCCGAGACGACGTTCGTGCAGGTCGCACGCAAGCTGCAAAAGACGCGCGACATTCCCCTGACCGGCGATCCGCTGAAGACGGTCGAAGTACTGGCCAACCGCTACACGCTCAACGATTGCGAGCGAGCCGGCGTGCTGCGCCACCTCATCGTCGAAGGCGATCTGACTGCCTTCGGGTTGGTCGATGCCGTGACCCGGTACTCGCAGGATGTTGAGGACTACGACCGCGCCACGGAGTTAGAGGCGCTGGGCGGCAAACTCATCGACCTGGTTCCCGGAGACTGGAAGGAGATGGCGCACGCCTCCTGAAGTTGACCAGACGGTGGTCGATCGAAATGCTTCGATACGATCGCCCCGAAACGAAGCTCCTCCCCTTGCCCGGCATCCTCGAGGTTGTCCGGGCGTTTTTTTTCGATGCTTGACCTGACACGAGTACTGCAATCCGGAAGTGCGAGCCTGGCGAAGAAGCGCGAATGCCTCTTGGCCCGACGACGGCCGGAAGCATTGCGGAGAAGATTCGGCGAATCAATGCGGCGGCGCAGCTCGTCTCGACGCCTCTCCAAACTTGACGTTTGGCAGAAAAAATGGATATCTTATTGATATCCGGCTTGGAGTCTTTCATGCCCACCCGCAACACCGTCGATCAGATCGCCTTTCGCTACCGCTCCGTGGATAGCGCCACCGGCGTGACACGGAAAACCGCCAAGCGTTTGGCGGAACACCTTGGCGTCGACGAGACGCAGGCGATCCACCGTGCGCTGCACGAACTGGCCGTGCGGGTGCTGCCGCAATATGAGGCCGACGAGGGGCCGCTGACGGCGGCCCAGGTGCGTCAGATCAGGAAGCGTGTGCCGCAGGGCGGCAAGCGATCCGTGCGTTCCAGCCTGCTCGACACGGAGACCGCATGATCCTGCGGTGGTGGGCTGAGCCCGCCGCCGGCGAGATCGTCTGGTGCCACTTCCCTGACGACATTCATCCTCGCCCGAAACCCCGCCCTGCGCTGGTTCTGGTCGTGTTCGACGATGATGCGCCGCAGTTCACCGTGCGAGTGGCCTATGGCACCAGCCAGCGAACCACGAGACTGCACCGCGGCGAATTCTCGATCCTGCACGAGCGCAACCCCGCGGCCTACGCGGCAGCGGGTTTGAGCTACGACACCAAGTTCGACCTCAAGCAGGTATTGGACCTGCCGTACAACACCGAATGGTTCTCTGTGCCACCCGCAGCGCCCCATGGCCAGACGCCCAAGCTGGGCGTGCTGCATCCGTCCCTGGTGCGCGCCGTGCAGGCGGCGTTTCGGGCCGCTGCCGAGTAAGTCGGACCGCCGTCGGTCGCGATCACTTCGCGCCAGGGGCGTCGTGAGCGCGGGTCAGCGCGATTCCCGGTGCGCGATGTCCGACGTGCTTGTAGCGCGGCGTCCTTGAGCTTCTTCGGGGACCGAACTTTGATCTTGACCGTTGCCGGCTTGGCAGCGAAGACCTGCTCCTGCCTGGTGAACGGATTGATGCCGTTGCGCTCGAGCGCATGCGTACCGAGCAGCCGCAACTGCTCGATCGCAACGTCAACACCTGGCTGCAATCGGACGGCGATCGCCGGATGATCCGCACGCTGGACGGGCAGCTGAGGGCGGTGCTGTCGGACCGCTATCGCCGGCTGGACAACTTCGATCTTCCGGAGAACGTCCTGCCGATCCTGCAGCGGCTGCAGGGTGCCCGCTTCGAATCGGAGGAGCTGACCGGCACGAAGATGTACCTCAAAGTCATGACGCCCGCGTCGAGTTCGACGTCGCCCCAGGCAACATCGAGCAGGCCGGCATCGTCATCACCAACTCGGAGATGGGCTGCGGCACGCTGTCGGTGTGGCCGCTGATCTTCCGGCTGGTGTGCAGGAACGGCCTGATCGCATCGGACCACGCGCTGCGCAAGACGCACGTCGGGCGTGCCGTAAACACAGAAGCCGAGTCGACCCAGGTGTTCAGGAACGACACGCTCGCCGCGCACGATCGGGCCTTCTTCCTGAAGGTGCGGGGCGTAGTCGAGGCTGCGGTCTCCGAGACCACCTTTTCTCCAGCTCACGCAGAAGCTGCAGAAGACGCGCGACATCCGTCTGACCGGCGACCCGGTGAAGTCCGTCGAGGTGATGGCCAACCGCTACACGGTCAACGACACCGAGCGGGCCGGCATGATGCGGCACCTCATCGTCGAAGGCGACTTGAGCGCCTACGGCAATGGTCAACGCCGTCATGCACTTCTCGCAGAACGTCGACGACTACGACCGTGCCACCGAGCTCGAGGCGGTGGGCGGCAAGCTCATCGAGCTGGCCCCTGGCGACTGGAAGGAGTTGGCCCGCGCTGCATGAGAACGCCCGAAAGCCTGCAGCGCTTCGGGACTCCTGCCCCCCGACTGAAGTCCTCCCCCTCGCCCGGTGCAGCCTCACGGTTGCCCGGGCATTTCTTCGGCTGTCAGCAGTGCTGACGGCTACACCGGCGATCGCTCGGTGGATCCACCTGCGGAGATCATGGCTCGCGCTAATTCAGTTCGGCGCCTTGGCGGCGGAGTTCAGTTCACATGCTTCCCTACGTTACGCACGGCCACTGGCCCCGGCGGGGCGGCTGTCGCCGCCCGCTGCCGACACTCGCGGGTGTTCCTGATCGGCCATAACCTGCCCCTCGTGCCGGCATCCTGAGCGACTGGTCGAGACTGGTTACAGTCACTCGCGATAGATGACGCGGGCGACCGGTTGCGCTGCAGAGCCGCCGCTCGCTGGGTGATGTCGGCTTCAGCTTGGTTACAACCGCTCGCGTCCCAACTGACGTCCGGCAGCTTCAGCTCAAAGCGGCCGGTCTTGTTGGCAGCACCTATAACTGCCCTGCAGCAGCAACCGCCCACCGCCCGTGGTCGAGTGCATAATCTCGGCCACGAGCTGGTCATGACCGGTGAAATCCGACCCCTCGAGCCTTCTGGCCGACGCACTCCCATTCCTCGGCAACTTGCGCTGCGGCAAGTAGCCAGCAGTTGGATGAATGCCGTCGCCGCCGAAAACACGCTTTCGAAGTGTCGTCTTATCCAGGCGGCTGGCAGCTATATAAATCTAATTGCGCGATCAGGGAGAAACGATCGCAAGAGAGGGGAATGACTTGGCAGATCAGCAAATCGAGGTGACGGTCAAAGAGGGCGATTCCAGCACCGCGCGGGGTTCACTCCTGGAGTCCCTGGTTAAGCGAGTCCTGATTGCCCTCCAGTATGAACATGTGCGAACGACAGTCAAAGCGACTGGGTGCGAACTCGATGTAGTTGCACAGGACAAGCAGACCGGGGCTCGTGTGCTGGTCGAATGCAAGGCCTACAGAGACAAGACGCTAAGCGCTGACGTCCTGACAAAGCTGATGGGCAATCTTGCTTTTAGCGATGAGTACAAAGCGGGTTGGCTGGTCACGACTGGTCCTCTAGGAAAGGAGGCTTTGGGTCTGGTTGAGCAGCATCGCCAGCGGCCTCCCGAACAGCGCGAGCGACTTCGAATCTGGGAACCACAACCGCTTATTGACCTATTGGTTTCAACTGGCCAGATAGTTCCGGTGCAGACGCTTCAATTACCGCCGTCGCACGTCGTCCTAGGCAGCCACACACTCTGCATTACAGACATCGGCGAGTATTGGGCGGTGACGGCAATTGGCCCCAAGTCGGGCGTGGCCGACACGGTGCTAGCCTTCGATGCAACAGATGGTTCACCTGTAAAGAACGCTGCTCTACTCCAGCAACTGGCATCCAGAGACTCGAACTTGAAGACCTTAGAGTGGGTGGCGGGAGGCGAAGAAGGTGTCGCTGTTGGCACCGTGGCTGATGCATCACTCCGTCAAGAACTGGATAGTATTGCGTCTGTACCGGTTGCTGATGATTGGTCCGACTACCGACCAGCACGAGTGGAAGACTTCGTAGGGCGAGACGAGCTGTTGAAAGACATCGTCCGTTACTTTGACGATGTCCGAACCGGTGAATCTGGGGCGCGGCTTCTGGCGATCAAGGCACCATCGGGTTGGGGTAAAAGCTCGTTCTTAGTGAAGCTTCGATCGGTTTGTCAGCAGGGAAAAAACAAGGAAAGGCTTTTTCTCTACGCAGTCGATTGCCGTACCGCAGTCTCCCCTCGGTATCCCGAACTTGCATTAAAGCGATGCATGGACGAGGCCGTCGCGAGCGGCTTTGTCACCGGACCTGGAAAGCCGTGTCGCGTAACGTCGGCCGGCCAGCCATTCGCCGATCCTTCGATGCGCGCGGTTCTCGGTGAATTGAAAGAGAAGAGTAAGGTCGTCGTCCTGTTCTTTGACCAGTTTGAAGAAATAACCACAAAGCAAGAGCTAGCCGAGCTGTTCAATCAGATTAGGATGCTGTGCGCCGCGGTAGAGTCGGCAGACGAGTCAATCGTTTTGGGTTTCTCCTGGAAGACCGACGGCTCGATCCCTACCGATCACCCGGCCTATCATGTTTGGCACTCGTTTTCCGATCGCCGCCGCGAGTTCGAATTGCCGCTATTTTCCAAGAGTGACATTTCCAAACTGCTTAACCGTCTCTCCGCTGAACTCCACACTCCGATCGAGCACGGACTGCGACGGCTGCTCGGCGAGCATTGCCAGGGGTATCCATGGTTACTGAAAAAACTATGCGTTCACGTATTCCAGGTGCTGCGATCAAGACCTGCTGCGCAGCGTGAGCTCCTTGATCGAGCGCTCGATGTGGAGGCGCTGTTTAAAAAGGACTTCTTGGACCTTGACCATAGGCAGATCGCGTGTCTGGAACGCATCGCGGGCGACTCACCGGCTGATCACTTCAAGATGGTCGACCAGTTCGGCGACCAAACAGTTGATTCGCTTATCCACCGGCGCTTGGTTGTCCGAAGCTCTGGCAAGCTTGTCTTGTACTGGGACATTTTCAGAGACTTCGTCCTCTACAAGCAAGCGCCAGCCATCCCAGCGCGGTACGTCCCGGTGTCAGCTCCGAGCACAGCGAAGCTGGTGATTAAAACTTGTTCAACGTTTTCTGCAGTCCCGAAGTTGGCCAACAAGTTGTCACTTCAGGCTGGCACGATCGACAACGTGGCGCGCGACTTGGTAATGTTGGGCGTGTGCTCCTATGACAGGAAGAACGAGCGCCTGCGGTTGCTGCATACTGACATTCAAGAATCCTTGGCAGCCGCGTTTCGATTTTTCGGCTCTCACGCGCTACTTCGTCGAGCAATTGACACGCACGGCAAAGGGTTTCGTCAACTGCCGCTAGCCACACTAATAGGTCTTTGGTCCACGGAGTTCTCCACGGAGGAGTACGCGCCCGCCACAATAGCGGCGGTCTCCAGACGTATGGTGCTCTGGTTTCAATCATTGGGTATTTTGACCGTTGACAGCGGAGATCTGGTAACCCATCGAGTGGACCAGGGCGCACCGACTGACCTAAATGAGTTCCAGGCCGAACGTCGGCGGCGTACCGGGAGAGGGCTCTTTTTGGGCGAGGCACCACCGCCGCGCGTGCTTGAAGTGGTGAGGCGGCTGCGGGAGCCAAACTACATCAGAGAACCTTCAGATCGAAATGCGCTGTACGTACTCAACGCGCTTCGCCTCGTGACCTCTACTGTGGACCCGGCGCTGCTTGACCGGCCACGTAAGGGCTTGGAAGAAAGGTGGCTCGCGCTGAAGGTGCTCGCGCAGCCAACCGTCCGCGTCGCTGTCGAGCTGAAGCGTCGGAACTCGGATGTTAGCGGTATGCAGGTTGGACAAGCCTTCGAGACACGATTCCAGATGGGCGTCTCCGAGGCCTCTCTTCGGCGCTATGGCAGTGGGGTCTTGGTATGGGTGAACTGGCTTCAGGAACTGGGAATCGTAGAACCGTGACCGATCCAGCTCTACTGCCATATCTAGGCTCATGGAGTTTCGGCGACGCCGCAAGGGACATCAGGGGCATCGTCAGGTGAGAATCCGGTATGCCCAAGAATCTACCGACTGCCGCCCAGGCTTGGGAAGACGTCACCTTCTTCTCGATCGACACTAATCTCATTCAGGCCGCTGGCTACAACTTCGCGCAAGGTGCATTACATCAGCTGCCCAATCAATTACCTGAGTCGATCGGGCTGCAATTGCCGGAGATCGTGGTCAGCGAGATCGTTAAGCATCGGATGGAATCAGTACACAAAGCGCACAAGCTTCTGGAAGGCGCGGCTGATGAACTGCACCGGCTGACGACATTTGACGTCTCGGAGGTCCGGGGCTCCGTTGAACGGCTCAACGCCATTAACGCAGCCACTCGGCGGTTTACTCAGCAGGTTCATGACTACGCGGCCCAGTGTCGAGGCGCTGTTCTACCCACGGCGGGTGTGGACGCAGTGGAAAGTCTGTTCGCTGATTATTTCGCCCAGAAGCCCCCATTCGGCCTAAGCGAGAAGAAGAAGTCGGAGTTCCCGGACGCCCTGTGCCTGTGGCAGCTGGAGCAGTACGCCAAGGACAACAACACCATTGGGATCATCGCGTCGGACGATAGGGGATGGAAGCAATACGCAGCCGAGTCAGAAAGGCTGTACTGCGCTAATTCGATCGACGAGTTGACGGCGCTCTTCGCTGCGACCAACGAACACGCTGAATCCATCAAGACGAAGATCGCAGCAGCGGTCAAAGACGGCGATTCGCCGTTGGGTACTGCACTCGCCCACTCGCTAAGCCAACATGTTACCAACGCACACTGGGACGCTTCGGAAGTTTACACAGGTTCGTCGTACCGGGTTGAGGCGGAGGCCTACGATGCCAATGTCGTCGAGTACAGCATCGACGGAGATACGAGCGTCTGGTCGGTGAAAGGTGAGCCCACCACATGGATCGTCGAATTGACGGTGCGCGTCAAGGCGAGTGTTGACGTGTCCTGCGAATTCTTTGCCTGGGACTCCATCGATAAGGAGGAGCTCAGCCTCGGATCTCAAGAGTTCAGCTCTGAAGAAGAGGTCGATATCGAGGTCTTCCTTACCTGCTCCGACGTGCACCTGGAAACTGAACCGAGCGACTGGGACACCGACATCGAGATTGCTGACGGCAGCTACTACCTAAGTGGGTTCGAGGTCGAGCTGGACTACGGCCCTCCGGGCGACGAGTAGTCCCTTTGCAGCCGGCGACTGCGAACGAATGTCCGCTTTTGGCCAAGACTGACCCTCAGGACGATCAGGCGGGCCGGCAGCAAACGCTGCATGGCAGCGGCACCGCCCGCTCGGTCGAATGACCGCGGCGTGGTGGGTATCGAGTGCGCAGGCCGCCGGACCGACTGATCAGTTAAAGGTAGATCGCACCTGCCAGCAGCGAAGCGTGTGGTCGCCGTTGTGGAAGATTGAATTTTGGGCGTGGGGCGAGCCGGGTCGGCAGCTACCGGCCCAAGTACACCGCAGTGATCTGCTCCCTCTCATGCCCCAGCTCTTCGCTGATCGTGAGCCGCGCTTCGCGATCGGCGTCATGCTGTAAGGACGTAAGCTCTCTCGACCGCGGCCCGCCGGCCGCCGGCGCCGGCCATCCGGTCAGTTCGCGGTAGCGGGTCTGCGCGTATTGATGGCGATGGCCGTGGATGCGGTGCGCGCCGGCCGCCGCGCACTGATACTCGAAGCGGCGCAACTGCTCGACGTAGCTTCGCTCGGCCGGGATGAGGCTGCCCCTGCCGGCCAGTGCCTTGGCCTCGTCGAGGACCTGGCGTTGCTCCGCGTTGCGGATCGGGATCTCGCGCGGCCGCCCACCCTTGGTCCACGTGTCTTTGAGCGCCAGCCGGTCGCCACGGTCGGCCCACTCCGGCCGGATCTTGATCGACTCGCCGCGCCGCAGCCCGAAGGCTGCCTGCAGCCGCAGCGACATCGCCGTGTACGGATCGGTGATCCTGGCGAGCTCGCCGCCGATCAATTGCCGCGCCTTGCTGACATTGGTGACGTACTGTCGATTGCCGATGCCGTAGTGGTCGTTGTCGCGGGCGATGACGTTCTGCTTGCTGATCTTTTCGGCCCACCATCGCAGCTGCACCATGCGGTTCTTGATCGTGCCGACGGCGAGCCCTTCGGCCTGCCAGCGTCCGATCAGACTCTGGACGTGCTTCGGCTTGAGACTTGCTGCAGCCATGTGTCGATAGCCGAGTTCGCGAAGCTGGTTCGCTACGAGGTCCAGTACGCGCTCTCGGTCGCGCTGCGTGGCGTAGCTGCCGTCGCGGTTCCGTCGGCATAGCTGCTTGAGCTGATAGTTCAGATCCCGCATTCGCTTTGCTCGTCGCTTCGTTCTCCGTTGACTGCCCCGGTGTTCGGTTCTTCGTTGTCGCTGGTGTGACGCTGGCTCGGTCAGTGTTTCTGTCCGTCTCGAACGCCTCGGCGTTGCGAGAACCACACGGGACACGGGACACCACTCCCGTTTTGTGCCGGGTGTTGCTGTTGGCCGCCGCGGCACGCGGCATTGGCGCCGATGGGGCTTCCTGCGGGAAGACCGACCATCGGGTGAGCCTTGCCCCAAGGCTCGGGGGTGCGCCGGTTGGCACTGTGGCTCGGAGGCCCGCGGGGAGCGGGCGGGTGCAGACCGCGTTGCACGGGCTGAAGGGTTGACGCGCCAGGAGAGAGCCCGTCACGTGGGGACGTCACTTGCGACAGCCCCGACGAAACGCTTGCGCGCTGGGGCAGCATGCGCGTCGTCACTACCGGCTCGCGCCGCGTAGTGACGACGCGGTTGGCGCAGTGAATTGACGTCGGCGATTGGCGCAGCGTGCGACGGGAATTGCGGCAGTGGCCTTTCGGCGGATGCCTGCTGCGGTCGAACGAGTTCGACTGGGGCAAAACGGACGTGTGTTGCCCGCTGATCGGACGCGTATCTCCGGGCGTTGCGCCCGCCGGGTTTCAGGAGATGGGGCCGGCGTAGGTGCTCGCGTGGGCGGGCAGGAGCGATGCGGTGACGGGCATCAGTCGGGCTGACTCAGCCAGCGTACGTGTGTGCGATGCTGCGCCAGTCTCACGAAGACTGCAATTGCAGTGGCCCGCTGGGGCAGGGCCGTTGTTGCGCGGCGTGTTTTTTTAGTGTCAGCGATGCGGACAGAACGAAGGTGTCCGGCAGCCGCAGACGGCTTACCCACCGCCGCGCGAGTCTTGCGTTGGAGGCGCCGATCGCGCGGCGGTGGATAAGCGCTATCCGACGATTTTACCTGCGTCGTTGGGTTCGCCGTCATCGTCACTGTCGCTGTCGTCGTTTTCATCGTCGATTTCGTCGTCATCGTCATCGTGGCGATCGCGGCGCGTTCCCTTCACGTACGCCCAGAATGACGTCTTGCGCCGGTGGCGTGAACGGATTCCCGCTGCGAACTCTTCGTGCGAGACGAGTGGAGTCATTTCGACCCCGCTTGCGTCGATCTCGCCCAGCCGCTTCCAGTAGCGGGCCGCGTGTCCGTAGGCTCGCGCGTAGCCCCGATCGAGAATCGCATTAAGCAGTGCGCGATGGATGGCGACTTCGCCGCGCAGACAACCACGAGCGCGCAACGCTTCGGACAGCGGAACCAGTCGCGTATACGACCGGCCGTCGATGCGCGCTGCTTCGCTGAGCAAGCGCTCCTCGGCGGCCGCCGCATCGTCGAGCTCGAGCAGCAGCGCTACTGCGTCGATCAGTTCGTCGTGTACAAGTGCGAGCTTGCGTGCATGCGCGATCGCTTGCGGATGCTCTGCCTGCGGCAGGTGTCGAAGCCAGTCGGCCAGATCGAGCTCCGAGAGCGTGGATTCGAACACTTGCTGTCGGATCGGGAGACTTTCGGTGAAGCGGCCGAGTCGCTCGAGCGCATCGGCCAGAAGATTCTGGCGCGTGAGTTCGTGACGGTCCCAGCGCTCCTGCAGCCAGGCGAGAGCGTCTTCCGGTCGATCTGCGTCGAGATACGCGCGTGCGAATCGTTCCCGCTGCAAGGCGTTCGGTTGCGGACTGTGGCGCAACGTCGCGCGTACCTCGATGTCGGGGTCGTCGAGTGATACAGCCAACAGCGACAGCGCTGCCGAGGCGTGAAACACACCGATCGGCAATTGCCGGCCGCCAGGGGCCGAGTCGAGCGTTCGTGTCAGTTGCGACTCGAAGCGGGCGACGAGTTCACGTTGCGCCGGCGCATCGAGCAGCAGTCCGGCGCAGCGCAACAAGTCCGAGCGCACTCCGTACGGGTCGCCGGCGTAGAGCGCGAGCAGGCGATCAGACCAGCCGCCGGGCGGCGCGTTGCACTGCGCGGCAGCCTGCAACCAGTAGCGACAGGCGGTCTGCACGAGTTCGCCGATCAGCGCGTCCGAATCATCGACGCGCTCGAACCATTTTTCGTCGGCCTCGATGAAAGCCTCGAAAAGCGACAGAGCAGCCGAGGGATCGATCGGCAGCAGCTCACGCACGACCTGATCCAGCCAGGTCCGGAGCGCGTGTACGAATGCGGGCGCCTCTCGATAGTCGTAGAAGCGCGTCGAGCGCCGCAGGCTCGCCAGCGTCTTCTTGAAGCCGGCGGCGAGTTTGTCGGGGCGGTCGGCCAGTTGCATGCGTGCCAGGCGCGTTAGCACTGCGTCGTGCTCGTGCGCGAGTTCGAGCAGGAGGTCAACCAGGTCGGCCGCGTTCTGGCGACGCAGGAAGGCTTCCAGGTCCTCACGGGATGATTTCGTCATGAGTTGGGGCGGTTGTCCGGGCTTCAATCCGACGGCAAGCCTTGGCTCATGTCCCAGAACGTGCTGTGCCAGTTCGAGATCTGCCCCTCGGTCCCGCACGCAGGGCAGCGCCAGACGACAACATCTTCTTCGGTGATGCCGGTGTCGACGACGCGGTGGTCGCGCTTTCGACACTTGAAGCAAAGCGGGCCTGGCACGTCGTCGGATCGATCGAAATCGGAGGCGTGGGCGACCGCGGCGGTCAGGAAATCGGCCATCCTTCGTGCCGGGCCGCGCTCGGGAGCGATACGTCCCTTGTTGTCCAGGTAGTGCGTCAGGTCGATCACGTACATGGATCAGTCCATTGCGTCTGGGGCTCTGGAAAAACTCGAGCATCGATTTTCATGCTTCTCCCGAAGCGAACGTTCGTTCCTGTGAGTGCACCTCGAAATTTCTCGCCACGATCGTTCTGGAAATCAGCTGCCTCGGAACGCAGTCGGCAAATTTGATGGACTCGTGGAAAGCCGCCATCTCGTCTCCCGTCAGCTCAATGCGTCCAGGCAGCGTGCCGGCCAGGGCCGCGACAGGTGCCTGCACGCTCAACGCATCGAAGCGAACCTTTGCAGCGCCGGTCGACGCCTGACGAGCCAAGGTGCGGTTCGCTCGCGTGCCGGCAAACGTCCAGGTTTGCGCGGGCGCTCCGTCGGACCGAGACATCACGAGGTTCGTTCCCGAGGACATCGGGATCTCCTCGGCCAGCGCCTCCAATGCTGTTCGTGCGCGCCGAGACAAAGTAACGGTGGGCGAGGCGCCGTTCGCGAGCACGGTGCGGATGCCCTGGCACACATCGCGCCCCAGACTGCGTGCGCCTCCCATCCAGCGCGCTTTCCCTCCGCTGGCCGCCGGCTCCAGCCACACGATCCGCTTCGACCAATCGACGTCGATGACGCGCCAGCTTCTGCCAGCCAGCAGGATCAGCCGTTCGTCGTGCTCACCGGTCAACACGGTCGGGTCGATGTAACCCACTTCGGCAGCGCCGTGCCGACCGGTCAGCAGCTGGGAGCTGCTGAAGGACGCAAGTAGATCGCGGTAGTGGCCGCGCGCGTAGCTGCTCTCGGTCTGCGGACCAACCCGCACCACGCCCTCGGACCGATCGAGGAACTGCTGTCCCACCAGGTGCTCGACGAGCACTTCAATGTCCGCGATGTGCAGCTCAGGGAACGACCCGTGGAGAAGCGCGACCAGTTCCCGCGTCGGAAGCGCGCCTCGCTCGAGGCTCAGAACCAACGCCTGTTGCGCGACGATGTGCCATGGCTCTGCAGGCGGCACAGCCGCCTCGACCCAGGCCTCGGACCACTTCTGCGTCACGCCAAGGGCTAACAGGAAGGCGTGGTCGTTCGTCGTCAGGAAGAGGCAGTTCCGACGGCCACCGGTCCGCCGGCCCGTGCGGCCCATTCGCTGGAGGAACGAAGAGACGCTCGATGGCGAGTCGATCTGAACCACACGATCGAGATCGCCCACGTCGATACCGAGCTCCAGCGTTGACGTGGCAACGATGACGCAGTCCCGCTCCTCGGAGAACGCCGCCTCGGCCTGCCGTCGTTCGGACAAGCTGAGCGATGCATGGCTGACGAAAACCCGGATCGCGTGCGTCCGCAACATACTGCTCAGTTGCTCCGCGCTGCTGCGGGAGTCGCAGAAGACCAGCCGCTTCTCACCGCGGTGCAGCCGCGCGATTACGGTTGCGGCGTTTTCGAGCGAGCCGACGTGGTCGATGGTCACGTCGGCGTCCGTGCTGACGCTCGCGCTGCCGACGACGCTTTTGCTTCCGGTCGGTGCCAACCAGGCGAGCAGCTCGCTCGGGTTGCTCACCGTCGCCGACAGGCCGATACGCTGTAGCGGTCGCTCCAGATACTGGTCCAGTCGGTACAGCACTGATCGTAGGTGCCAGCCGCGGTCGTCGCCGGCGAACGCGTGCAGCTCGTCGACGATCACAGCCTGCAAGTTGCCGAACCATGCGGGCCGATCGACCCTCGCAGAGATCAGCATGGCCTCGACAGATTCCGGTGTCGTGAGCAGGATGTCCGGCGCATCCTTGAGCGCGCGGTTCTTGCGCGACTGGGAGATGTCCCCGTGCCAGACCTCTACGCGGCACCCCACCAGGCCGGCGTAATGCGAAAGCCTCGGCTCCAGGTTATTCAGCAGCGCCTTTATCGGGCAGACATAGAGAACGCTCGTCGCCGGCCAAGCCTCGGTAAGCATCTTCGAGAGGACCGGGATCGCCGCCGCTTCCGTCTTGCCGCCGGCGGTCGGCGCGAGCAGCAGGCAATGAGTCCCCGCGTGAATCGGTGCGATCGCCGCCAGCTGGGTCGGACGCAGCGCGTTCCAGCCCAGCGTGTTGACGACGTGGTACTGCAGGGAAGGGTGCAGCTGCTCGAATTCGCTCACGGCAGCTCGATGTCGTCCACCGAAGTGGCGCTTGCGGCCGCCCGTTCGACCACTGACATCTCGCTCTCGGCCAGCGTCAGCGTGTAGTGCCGGCGTGGATCGAAGTCTTCGTGCAGATCGACACGATCCAGAATGTCGGCGACGAGTTTCTTCAAGAACAACCGCGGTGCCACGCCGATCTTGCCGCCCAGGCCGCCGGCCACGGCGCGGGCCAGCGTGTCGAGGTAGCTGTCGTCCACGACGCTGCGCAGGCGCTGCTCGTGGGGACGGCCTTCGGCGTAGATGTCTCGGACGCGTCGTCCTACCGCAAGCAGGGCGGTATGGTCGAAAGGTGCCAGGCGGATCTGGACCGCCCGGGGGTTATCGAAGCGACGGTCGGTGCCGAAGTCGACGTGCAGACGTTGGGCCAGCGGCGCGAGGCGCTGCACGCCCTGGGGGCCGTCGAAGAACGCCGGTGTCCCCGTGACGACCAGGTAGAGGCCGGGATACCGCCCCGCATCGATCTCGTCGATCCATTGCCTGAGAGCGTTCAGGCCCTTCTCGCGGGTGTCGGTGCGCATGCGCTGCAGCGTTTCCACCTCGTCCAGCACCATGACCAGACCGGAGTAGCCGCTGTCGCGCAGGATGGTGAGTAGGCCCACCAAGAAGTTCGTGGCGCCGAAATGATCGAGGTCACCCTTGATGCCCGCTGCGCGCTTGACGTTGGCCGCCACGTTCGGCTGCCCCGCCAGCCAGCTGATGAGACCGTCCGCCAACATGCCATCCCCGGCCGCCAGAGCGCGCCGGTAGGTGCGCAGCACGGCAGAGAACGCAGGGGCGGTCTTGCTGATAGTGGCAATGCGCGCCTCCATCAGCGCATCGGTGCGCGACAGCAATTCCTCGGCGTCGTTGGGATCCACGGACGCGTCGGCCAGAACATCCTGCTCCAGGGCGTAGAACCAGCCATCGACGACACCGCGGAAGGCGCCGCTGGCGGTGTCTGCCGTGCCCAGGTGTTCGACGAGTCGGCGGTAGACCGTCTCCAGGCGGTGCAGAGGTGTTTCGGTTTCGTTGATCTGGACTTCCGTCGCCGCGAAGCCACGGGCGCGCGCCCGCTCCTGCAGCCAGCGCCCGAAGAAGGTCTTGCCGGTGCCGTACTCGCCACGTACAGCCTTGAATCCGCCGCGGCCGGCGGCGACCGCTGCCAGCTCCTCGTCGAGAGTGGGCGCGAACGATTCGATGCCCACTGCGAGCGCGTCCAGGCCGCTGCTCGGCACGGTGCCTCGACGCAGGGCACCGACGATCTCTTCCCGCCGCGCGGCGCTGATCATCGTTGACTCCCTGGGCCGCCGACGCGGAACTGCTGGTGCAGCAGCGCGATGTTCAACTCCACGGTTCCAGCTGCCTCATCGATCACCAGCACCGGGGCCTGGTCCACGTTCAACATCCGCCTGACCGCGCTCAGCATGCCGCCGAGGCGGATCTCGGGCAGTGAGAGCCGCTGGGCCAGCGCAGCGCGCGAGAGCTTGCCGCCACGCTCGGAAAGCGCGGTCAGCAGCGCTCGCATCTTCTCGTCTGGCAGTGCAACCCGCGCAGCCAGTTGCCTTTGCGACGCGTAGATCGTTCCGCTCAGCAAGGCGCTGATCCAGTCTGGAGCGGCCGGCGCCGGTGCGGGCGGCAACTCGGTCTCCTCGAAGAGCTGAGGCTGACCCACCTGCGCGGTAGGTTTGCGGCCAGCGGGTCGCACGGGTTGTGCGACCGCAGGCTTGGCTTCTTTCGATTTCGGGATCGGCGGCAGCTCCCACCACTCGGGCTGAGCAGGCGGTGCGGGCGTCCATCCGGGCAGATTGAGCCCCAAGGGCACCATTACGGCGAGCGGCACTGTCACCTCCTGGGGTGACAGCCCACCGTGGTAGCCGTTCTTGCGCCCGCCGTATCGAGTGCTTTCTCCCCAGAGGCACACGACCGTGTTCGAGCCATCACTCGTCACCACTCGCCCGCCGCTCACCGCAACCTCGTGCGGCGCGCGGCTGTCCGTGCCCGGGCGCCAGCGATCGCTCTCGCTGCCGTGACTCACTTGGGTCGTGCCGTCTTCCAGCAGATGCCCATGATCGGCGGTGACTACCACCACGCGCCTTGCTTCCCGCGCTTCACGCAGCAGAGGCAGCAGCAGCCGCAGGTCTTCGAGCGTCCAGCGCTGATGCAGCTGGTCGGGGCCACTGAGGTGATCGTCGACCGCGTTGTAGACCACGCCGATCACGCGCTGGTGAGGGTCCGCGATCGCCGCACGCACCTCGGGTGCCAGGTTGGTCGCGTCGGCCAGATCGCCTTTGTGGAACAACCGGGGCGGTGCTCCGGCACGGCTGTGCGCCAGCAGCGCCGCGTGCGAAGCGAATCCCGATCGCTCCTGCCCGGCGGCTCCGAGCGCGAGCCGCCCGCAAAGCAGGCTGGTACGGCTGACCTCGGTGACGGTGGGCAGCGCCGCCACGCCGACCAGAGGCTGCCCGATGTCGCTCGGCACCATCTCGGCCCAGCCATGGCTCGCGCTGCGCGCGAACAGTTCCCGGAAGATGCTGATGCTCAGCCCATCCATCACCAGCAGCAAGGTCGGATGGGCGGCAGCGATCGGCGCGACGACATGCTCGAGTACGGATTCGACCGGCACCAGGCGCCCGTCGATGGACGGCTTGTTCGCGTTCCACTCGATCAACGCCTGGGCGAACGGCTTGGCGAACTTGTTCCGCCGCGCGATCAGCGCTTCGCGGCATGCGCCGTACGCCTGCGACAGCTCCGGAATCTCGTCGCCGCCGAGCAGACGGAACCGTGCCCAGTCCACGAAGGCGCCTTCGTCCGACTGCCAGGCCACGGCACTCGGCAGCGACGCCACTGATCGGGGCGCGGTCAACAGCCAGCGGGCCAGACGGCGCGCCATCCCCACGCGCTCAGCGCGCGGCGGCTGGGCCGCCATCAACGTATGACTGAGCACGCGGTCGGCCTGCCGCTCCACCTGGGCCAGGTTGGCCTCGGTGGGTTCGGCGACATGCGCAGACAGGACGAGCGCGAAGTCCTGCATCCGCTGATCCAGCGCAGCGGGAAGCAGATCGCTCAAGTGCGCGAACTCGCCGACGCGCAGGTCCCGCAGCAAGGCATCTGCACGGTCGAGCGTGGCGCGCGCGGTCTCCAATCCGGCTGCCCGCACCACTTGCTCTGCGGCGCGCGCCCAGGCCCGGCCTTCCGGCACACCGATGTGCTTGTCGTTGACGAACCGCTCAAGGCGGATGGCAGCCTGGCCCAACGCCGCCTGTCCTTCGCCTTCCGGTGCGAAGACCACGCCGCAAACCAGCCCCAGTGGCAAGGCGTCGGCCGTGCGACCGGCCTCGACGCAGCCCAGGACCATGTCCCCGGCGCTGCCGGCCGTCTCCGAAAGCCAGCGCATCACGTCCGCTCTGGCTGCCGCAGGCAGCTGATCGAGCGTGGCGTCGGCGCCAGTTGTCATCGACCAGGTCAGCAGAGAAACGGCGTCCGGGCGAGCCGCTGGGATCCGGAGAAACCGTTGCAGCACTTCCTGCCACGCCGCCTCCAAGCCGAGAAAGCCATTGGCTACGGGCGGGTAGGGGCCCTGTGCCGCACCCTCGATCAGGCACTGCGGCATCCAGGCGAAGCGCCCCAGCCGAGCGTCGGTCTCCTTGGCTTGGAACAGTTGACGGACGGTGTCCCAGCCCTCGGGCTGAAACACCCGCGCGCGCGCCAGGCGCGCCGCGATGTCCTCGGCGATCTCATGCGTCGCCAACGGTGTGAGGACCACCAGCCCCGCCGTTGCCGGGTCATGTTGCTCCACATCGCACAGCGCCTCGCGGATGGCCAAGGACGACTCGCACCACCGCAACGCGAACTGCCGGCCGCGCTGGTTCAGCGTCTCGGGCCACGGCTGGCGGGCTTTCGCCCGAATCGCCAAGGCCACGGTCGACGGATCGCTCGCCAGCACGCGCTCGAGCTGCGCTGCGATCTGCGGGGTCGACAAGCTCATAGCTTGGTGCCCTTGCGCTCCAGCCGCCAGCTGAGGGTGAGTTCCAGATCGCGGTCGCGTGCAATGCGCGCCTTCAGCTCATCCAGCTCCGCCACTGCGGCGGCGCCGGTCAGATGAAGCGCTTGCTTCTCTTCCACCACCTCGGGCCCGTTGAAGCCCGGCGGGGGTGGCAGTACCGGGGGCAGTGGCGTGGCTGGAGGAGTCCCACCGGGTGAAACCGGTGCGGGTGCGGGCGGCTGCGCGGGCGCAGCGGCCGCGAGCAGCTGCATCGCGTCTCGCTCGAGCTCTGCCAGCCGCGACTTGAGCGGGACGACATGCTCGTCGGCGGTAAGCACCTCGGCGAGGCGAGTCATGATTCCGGCCGCCGCGTCGCGTCGATGGTCCCCGAGACCGCGGACCACGTCGAACAACTGCCAGTTGTCGTTGGTGAGTGCATCGGCGCACGCCTGCGCCTGGCCCAAGGTGCGGCTCACGGCCGCCTCCGAGGTATACAGGGTCGCGGTGGACAGCGACGTCACGACATCGCCTTCTGCAGCCTGCGTGAGCGTGGCCAGCAGCGCTTGCGCCGATTCCGCCGATTGCTGACGGGCACCGTTGGCTCCCCCCGCATAGCGATTCGATCGGTCACGCACCTGGGCAAGCAGCCGGCCCACCGCCTCGCGCTTGCCGCTAGCCGCTTGCTTCACGTCATCGACCAGGCGGCCGACATTGGCTGCATTGAGCGTCTGCGCGAGCGTCAGGCCGAAGAGGCTGGAGGCCCGTTGCAGCGCCGTCTGCCAGTCGGCGGCGTTGGGTAGCGCCTGCTCCTTCAACTCCAGGTCGTCGGACAGGCTGTCGATGGTGGGCTCGACCGGCCCACCGCGCAGCGTGAAGCGGCGGTTCGTGGACGCGGCGTACGCCAGGATGATCAGGTTCTGCAGCTCGATCGGCAGTCCCATCGGCACCGGGGTGTCGATCCAGCGGCGAAGCTTGGCCACCGTGATCGGTCCGCCACCGTCGCGCGCGTGGCTCTGCCCGAATCGCGACTGCCAGTGGGGCTCGATCAGCAGGTGGGTCTCGCCCATCTGCCCGAGCTGGCAGGGGTTCACCACGGCGCGTACCAGCTTGCGTGTCGAGCTGTCTTGCACGAGCCCGCGCTGGCCAGGCGATTCGATGGCCTTCTGCACTTCGGGCCAGACCTTCTTGATGACGCTGGCCTTGATCTCGGTGTCGAACTCGGGATGCGCCGGGTACTGGTGGGCAAACAGCTGGCCCAGCAGGCTCTCGAAGGCGCTGCGGAAGTCGGCACCCACGGGAGGGCGCGGCGACAGCGTCGGGTCCAGCGACTGGAACTGCTGGTCTGCCGTGAGCGGATTGCTCATCGCGTCCCGCGGCTCGGTGCTGATCCCGTAGGCCACTTCGAGCTGCGACCGGAGCTTGATCCGCAACTGATCGAGCTGATTCCTGGCCAGCGCCTTGGCCTGCACACGGTCGACGAACGAGAGGTGCGCAGCGTAGTTGTCGAAGCGGTCGCCTTGCAGGATGTAGTCGAGCACCACTAGGCGGCCGAGGTCGGCCAGCGCCTTGTTGCTGAGAAAGGAGGGCAGCCACACGAGCGTGCGCGTATCGCCGCCGCGGTACGCGCCCAGACGTGCCAGGTCATCCGCCGGGCCGAAGTTCGCGTCGTCGAACGGAAAGTCAATCACCACCGACCAGGCGCCCGAGCGGCCACGCAGGCGGTCGTCGGTCATCTCGCGGACGTTCTCGTACAGCAGCTCGACCTCACGCCGCGTGCCGCGCCAGACGAACTCGTAGGTCGTGAACAACCCGCCGGCGTCCTGAATGCCCAGCTGCTCGAACAGGGTCTCGCGGATCTTCTTGCGCCGGTTGCCGGCGTTGTCGTTGGCCTCCGCCGCACGCAGGATCGGTTCGATGTCGACGCCGGTGACCTGGATCGAGATCACCGGGTTCTGGTCCTCGGTGATCTTGATCTCGCCGATCTCGCTGGCCCAGTCGCGGCACTTGCGCAGCACGTCTTGGGCCTCGCGCCCGGGGATGGGCGAGCGGAAGGTGCCGTGGTTCAGCGCGGCCAGGCGCTGGGCGGTCAGGCCCTTGAGCGATTCCACCTCGGGCACTAGTGCGCCGAGCAGCAGTGTCTTGAGCAGCCGCGCGTCGTTGCGCAGGTTCTTGGCCGCCGTCGGGTCCGCCTGGCCGAGCTTGATGGCCTCCCAAGTGACGCCGTGGTGGCGCTCCAGCATGGGCAGCAGCCGCTGCTTGTACAGGCGCTTCGCGTTGTCGAAGTGAATGCGCATGCCTTCCGAGAACGGCTCGTCGCCTTCAGCGATGGCGTCGTACAGGTCGCCTACCGGGATCAGCTGCCCGAGCTCGAGGTCCGCCCGGCGGTCCACCAGCAGCTGCAGCATCAGCTTCAGCGCGGTGCGCTCGCGCTGCAGCGCAGCCGAAACGGCGATCAGTGTCTGCACCAGCGCCGGGCTGAACGGATAGACCTTGCGGAACATCTCCCGGTCGGCCGTGGTGGTGAGCAAGGTGTCGAGCACGTCCTTGCGCATCTTCATCACGTCGTCGAACGTGGCTTGCAGCGTCTGCCGGGCGGCTTCACTCACCGGGCGCAGCACGCGCTTCTCGGCGATGGCCGGCAGGTTGCGGTCTTCCAGCGTGATGCGGTGAAAGCGCGCCTCCCAGTGCTTGAGCACATCGCTGAACTGCAACTGCACCGAGCCGGCGAGGTTCTCGCCCACCAGGTCGCGCAGGTCGCGCTGGCGCGCGACGAAGCTGATCAGCGGTACGGGCCGATCCGCATTGCCGGCTTCCACCAGCTTGACAAGCTTCGTGCCCTCGCGACTCACGAAGTTGACGTCGGCAGCGTGGCTCGCGAGCCAGAGCACCAGCTCGTCCAGGAACAGGATGACCGCGTCATAGCCCAGTGCCTGCGCATGACGGCTCATGATGCTGAGCCCGTCGTCGAGCGAGACGAAGGACTCGCCGCTGCCGGCCAGGCTGCGGTACGCCGAGAAGTACTGCGTGATCAGGTCGCCAACCAGGCGCGAACGCTCCTCGCCATTGGGCGGCTCCAGCATGGCCGCTTCGAAGCTGGCGGCGTCCCAGCCGCTCTCGAGCTCGCCCCAGCCGCCGCCCGCGCCGCCAACGCCCTTGTTCAACTGGGCGAAGAAGGGCTCATCACCCATGCGCTCACGAAGTTCGCGTGCATCCCTGAACAGGCCCTCGGCCAGGTAGAAACCGGGCACTGGCGCTTCGGGGTGCTTCCTGCGCACGAACTCGGCGTACTGACCGAGGATCGCCGATTCCATGTCCCGCGCGCCGACCATGTGATACGGCACCAGCAGGAACCTGCGCCCATGCGTCCAGCTGTGGCGCGCCACGACATCGGCCAGCTCAGGGATCGAGCGTGCCTGCGTATTGCCGGCCAGCAGCAGGTTCAACACCGCCATGAAGTGGCTCTTGCCGGAGCCGAAACTGCCGTGCAGGTAGGCCGCTTTGCTGCTCGCCGTCTGCACCGCCTGCTGGATGAAGCCCAGGGCGTTGTTGAAGGCATCGACCAGCTGCGGCGTGACCACGTAATCGCGCAGCGTCTGCTCCGGCTCGGTGACGCCCTTGGTGAGCTGCAGGACGAAATCGCCCTGATGCACACGCTCGGGGATGGCGATCAACTCGCGGATCAGGGGCATGTCGGTCCTTGTCAGTTCCTGGCGTTCTCGTCGCGTGAGAAGCAGCCCGCGACAATGGCCTCGATGCGCTCGATCTGCGGCGGCTTCAGCAGCAGCAGTTCGGTGGCGTTCCTGCGCCGTTCGGGCATACGGCCGTTGTTCTGGCGGATCCAATGGATCAGAAGGTTGATCGTTCGATTCGGCAGGTCGAACTCCCGGTCGATCTGCTCATATGCCCGGTCGTAGTCCTGCAGAAACGCCGTCTCGTCGATCAGAGATTGCTCGAGCGCCTGCTCGGCGCAGCGGGTTACGAACTCGGCAGCAGCCTCGCCGCTCCAGTGCGCATACACGAGGGGCGAGGAGCGGAAGTCGAACAGGAACTCGTTGTCGGCGATCCAGGTCACGTCCCAGAGCTGTCGCGCCGGCCTGCTGAATGATTCCAGCGCGGCCAGGTAGTCGGCCTCGTGGCGCTTCATCGCCACCGACAGCGGCAGGATGGCCGGGTTGCCGTTCACCGTCGGCAATGCTCCGTGATAGCTCAGACTGTGGTGTGCCAGCAGGCGTGAAAGGCGTCCGTTGCCGTCCATGAAGGGGTGCACGAACACGAAGCCGAAGCTCACCAATGCAGCTTTCACCAGCGGTGGCACGGTGCCTTCGCGTGTGTTGGCCATGCGCATCAGCCCGTCCATCAGCGCGGTAACTTCTGCGGGTGGAGGCGGCAGGTAGCGCACCGCCAACGCGCCGTGGCCGCCGCGCTGCAACCAGTTCTGCTCGTGGCGAAACGCCTGCTCCTTGCTGATCGCGCTCGTGATCACCAGGTTCTGGAGATCGACGAGGTATTCCTCGGACAGCGGGCGCTTGTCGCGCAGCTGCTCTATGTTTTGCAGGAAAGCGCGTTCCTTGTCCGGTGCAGGGGTTTCGTTCTCGATGGCGTACGAGTCGCGGGTCTCGCTCAGGTAGGCCCAGTTCACCACCCGGTCGAGCACGCCCAGGTTGCGCGGATCGTTCACCCAGGTGCGCAGTCGCTCGAGCACGGCCTGGCCGCGCTGCTCGAGCACTGCGTTGTGTGCCACTACCGGGCAGAACTCATAGGGTCCGATGCCGTTGAAGTTCACCCGGTACCTGCGACTGCGCTCCCATTGCGGCCCGGTGTAGTAGCGACTCGCCTCGAAGAAGTCGACATAGTTGCCGCCGGTGGAGTCCCATGGCAGCGGCAACGCTTGCCCGTTGGCCTTCTCCCAGATGAACGCGGCCCGGCGCAGGTAGGCACCCTGGCGCTGCGCGCTCAGGGCGCGCGCCAGATCCTCGGCCGGCACCAGCTTCAGCGCCTCGTGCAGGATGTCGATGCGCGTGCCTTCGTGCTTGAGCGCGAACAGCACATGCTCGAGCACCGGAGCGTCCGCGGCGGGTGCGACGTGCCGCGGCACGGCCAGCAGCTCGGGCATGCGCTCGACTCGCGTGACTGGCCTCACCTGGGCCGGCCGGTCCAGCGGTGGCATGCGCAACGGGATGCGTGACAGCAGGTACTCGTAGCCGATCACCGGTAGCACGACTTTTTTGTACGGAGCCGAAGTTTTTTCATATAAGGCGGTCTTGGTATCGGTTTTTCGTGACCGAACAGCCCAGTGTTGATGAAGTACGGCGCGGCTGGCCGCGATCGAACACGGCTCAGCCCCCGGATGCCGCAGCGGCCTTCTTGCGGCCTCGCCTGGCTGCGGTCACCGTCGGCTTCCATCCGCGCAAATCGTCCAGGGTGAGCCCCAGCGCCCGGGCTTCGTCCTGGACGAAGCCGCGGTAGTACGCGCCCATGCGCTCACCGTACGCAGGGTCGATCTCGTTGTGCCACTGCTCGAGCCAGGGCACCAGTTCCAGCAGGCCGGCGAGCAGTGATTGCAGGCGTGCAGGCTCCCAGCCCTCGTGCTCCTTCATCTCGAGGTAGTAGGCCGCCAGGGCGGTGGCGTGCTGCAGATGGTTCCAGCCGGCCCAGGCAATGGGCAGGCTGATGTCGGCGCCGCGTTCGCAGCCGGGGTAGCTGACCCAGCGCTCCTTCGGCACGTCCAGGCCGCCGCGCAGGCGCCAATAGACGGTCTTCAGAAAGTCCTTGCTCTGGTACTTGCGCGGTACAGGGATCTTGCCGACCTTCTCGCCAGCGTCCTCGCGCCGCTGCAGTGCCCAAGTGTCTTCCCACTGTGCGCGCTTGCGTAGACCCGTGTCGGTGTAGCGAAGCACGGGCAGGAAGGGCACCGATTCACCGGCGACGAGCTCGGCGACGACCTGGGTGACGTCGAAGCCTGAGTGGCCGGCGTACAGTTCGGAGACCTGCATGAAACCGGCGTCACCGCGCACCGCGTCGGCCAATCGGTCGACGGTCGTGATCTGCGGCGGGTAATTGGCGCTGGCTGGCCACAGGTGCGGCGCTTCGAGTCGATCGAGCAGCCACCCGCGCAGCGCGGTGCGTTCCAGTTCGTCCCAGGCCCGCGTGTTCCAGCGGCGCTTGTACTCAGGCCGCTCAATCAGGCTAATGTTGCGATCGCGCTCGATCAAATCGATGCGGCGTTGGACGACTCTGCGGTAATCCACGGGCCAGTGTGACGGGATCTCGGTGATCGGTGTCGCGCCGTGGCGTTCGAACCAAGTGGTCGCTTTTCGTCCGGCAGCCATACGGCGTGCCAGCACGATCTCGAAGGCCCTCTCACCCAAGGCTAGTTCTGGCGGGGTGGCGGATTCAACTTCGGACGACAAGGTGCCGAGAGGAAGCAGGGCGTACAGGCTATAGCATTGCCAGTCCAGTTCCTCCTGCAGAGCAATCATCTTTCTGCGCAGCGACGCCGCGTGCCCTCGGGCGGTTTGGAGCGTGGCGCGCGTTGGCAGCGCTGCAGCATCGGCATCAGCAGTGAAAAGTTCAGTAGGCAGTGTGGCGACGAGCGCAGTTGCGAGCGCATGGAGTCGACGAGCGAGGTCGAGCGGCGGGTGTGTGCTGAGTGGAAAGTCCTTCAGGCCCGTACTTGTGTATTCATAGAAGTCCTCGAACGCGTCCGTCCGTTGTCGAGCACCGTGCTGATCCACCGTGCTGCCCTTGTTGTGGAAGATCTGCTTCATCCAGAAGCAGGCCACGGATGAATTGAGGAGGCCGAGCAGGCCTAGGTGATCATCCTCGGTCCGGCAGTCTGCGAGCCTGATGATTGGGGCTGATTGCTTAAAGACCTTGCCGCCGCGGTCGAGGACGAAGTGGTTGTGAGTCGCGACAAAGGCGAATGCGACCACATAGCGATACCGCAACCGGTCCACCGTCACCTGATGCCAGCCCCACCAAGGCCTACCTTCCTCAGCGTAGGTTGACCGCCCGAAAGTGACACGAGCACCGAGCGTAGTACGATACGGCCAGTACCACCGAATAGCTCCGGAGATCTCTTCGGCTGGAACCAGCCCAGCATCGGTGTAAGGAGCAAAGATCGAATCCTCTGCGAGAAGAGTCCAGTCCCTTAACCCATCACCTTCAACAAGTGAACCGAACATCCCCGTCTCCAGTGACTGGCGAATAGGGACCGCCGATGGGACGACGAACGCCTCGTCTGCACTGGTGCGGCCAGTTCCCGAGACGACTGATCCCTTGGGAAGGCGGAACGCGAAACGCTCCTCAAGCACGTCAGAGAGCTCGGCGGCCCCTCCGCCCCCGATACGCCACGGATGACGTGCGAACTTAATCCTGAGCATGTCGGTCGAGCTGACGAAGTCATCCTCGAACCCAGGGCGGTCGATGGCAGCACAGATGGACCGCCACACTTTGCCGTTCGAAGGGTCAGCAGGGATCGCAGGTTCGCCTTGAATGCCAAGCACGGCCCGAACCGTGTTCCCGATGGGCAGACGACTGCGGCCTAACAGAATCACGGTCGGGGTGCCATGTCCTGGAATGTATGCCCCGGATGTGTCAATCATGTGGGTAAGATCGAAATTGGGCAGTACCTCTCTCACCAGCTTCGGACCGAACTCCCGCTTCATAAACGAATTGGCTGTGATTAGGCCGACATAGCCCGCCCCTGCTTTCTGTCCGCGGACAGTGAGGTCGAAGAACCGTTCCGTAAACGGCACACCGAGCGAGTACTGCCCCTGACAACTGGCGTACCGTTTTCTGTAGGCGGCATTCAACTTGCCGTCTGCCACGACTATGTAGGGCGGATTGCCGACTACAGCGTGGTATTGCCTTCCCAGGATGCGCTGCACCTCATTAAGATTCTCGTTGGCATATGCATGCGCGAGACCTGTGCCCGCGTAGTGCTCGGCGCCCTCGAACATTCCGTCTGTCGCTGTCATGCCGAAGCGCTTGCCATGCAGTAGGCTGTCGCCGATGGCGACGTTCAGCTTGAAGTCGGGTGCTTCGGTCAGGTGATGGACACCGCTGACATTGAGCGCAGCCACCAGCAGCCGGAAGCGCGAGATCGCGACCGCGAATGGATTGAGGTCCACGCCGGCGACGGCGTCCAGCGCGCGCTGCGCGATGTCGCGCGGGTTGCGCGCCGGTTCATGGCTGAGCCATTCGTCGACCAGCCGCTGAAAGCCACCCAGCAGAAAGTGCCCTGACCCGCAGGTCGGATCGATCATCCGCACCTCGTGGTAGCCGAACTCGCGGATCGCAGGCGTCAGCGTGCGGTCGAGAATGAACTCTTCGACGAACTCCGGCGTCTGCAGCAGCGCGTAGCGCTTGCGCGTGGCTTCCGACAGGTCCTGGTAGAGATCGCCGAGGAAGCGGGTGTTCCAGTCGGGGTCGGTGAAGTTGTGCGCCAGCGTGCCGGTGTTCGGGTCCACCTGCTGCCAGAACTGGCGCAGCGCCATCGCCGCGTCGCCGCTGATGCCGAGACGAAAGACCGGGTTGTGCGCCTCGTCGAAGAACGTATGCAGTCCCGGCAGCGTGCCGGCCTCGCGGAAGCACGCCAGCAGGTAGTCGCGGTCGCTCTCCAGCGGCTTCTCGCGGAAGTACGCCTCGTGCCGGTCGCGCGCCAGCGCCAGGCGGCCCGACTCTGGCGTGCCGCCCAGCCAGGGACGCTCGACCAGTTCGTTGTCTTCGATGAAGCGCAGGAACACGCAGCTCAGCAGCCAGTGCACGCCGGCCTGTGTGATGACCTGTTCGGCCCAACTCTCGAAGGTCTCTGCAGTACGGTCGGCGTCGCGCGCAGCCTGCCACTCGGCTTGCAAACCGGTCTTCAGCTCGGCCACTTCGGCGATGCGCTGGCGCAGGTCGTCTTCGAGGCGTTTGAGCAGGTGGGTCAGGTCCGCGAGCAGTTGGGGGGCGTTGATCACTGAGCTGTCCTTCCCGTCGTGGCGTTTGGCATCGCGGCGGCGTGGGTCTACGAGGCGATGCCCGCCCGGTGTCTGTTTTCCACCCAGGCCTGCGCCAGCGCCAACGCGCGGGTGTTCTGGATGTTGTTGACGATCGGCACCGCGATGCCATCGATGACCGGCAGGCCCTGGTGCGTCGTGGGCAGCAGCAACAACACACTGGGTGTGTGGCCCGGCCGGCCGGCGTGCTCCTCGACCTCGGTGATCAGCGTCATCAGGTGGTAGCGGGCGAGCAGGCCGGCACTGACCAGCAGGATCGGCGCCGTGCCTTGCAGCAGCGCGGCACGCAGCGCGGGCAGCGTTCTTCGCACCAGCCGCTGCAGGTTGATCCAGTGCCGGCTGCCATGACCAGCGGCGTCGGCTTCGAGGACGACGTTCCAGTCGACGCGGGCGGCTGTTGCCTGCTCGCGCAATGCGGCCAGCAACAGCGCGTCGAAGTTCACGCGCTGCACTGGCGCGGGATGAGTGCCAGGCTGTCCGAAGCGGTGCAGCAGTTCAGCTTCCGCCCGTCGCGCAAGGCGCGGGTGAACGGTCAGCACCAGAAGGCCACCTTGCTGAAGGCTTCGGGTGAGCCGTTCCTCGACAGCGGCGGCGTCGGCGAGGTCGACCCCGGCACCGTCGCCGGCGGCCCGCATCGTGAGCTCCGTGGTGTGACGCGAAAACACCGTGGTGGTGCCAGCCGTCTGCGCGCTGCCCAAGGTCGAGAGCCGGTACGCGCCGGCACCGTCCGCGGCAGACGGGTCCCAAGTTAGCGGCGCGCCGGCCTCTTCGAGCAGGCGGTCCATCTCGGGGCGGCTGGGTAAGGCTGCAGCCTCGGGGTAGCGGCCGCGTACGCGGTCCTGGATCTCGCGCAGGCGCAGTTGCGGTGCGCCGATCAGCGCGCCCAAGGACTGGCGCAAGGCCTGCGGCGGCGCCATGCCGCGGGGGTAGATCTCCTGCCGACTCGACAAGGCCGCGTTGCGCGACGCCGAGGCGGCCAGACGCAGCAGCCGGGTGGGGGTCAGCGCTGCGTTGGGCGCGCCTTCAGCGGCCAGTGCAGGGGGCAGGGCAACGCCTTCCAGCGCTTCGAGCACGCGAGGTGGCGGGAGCAGGGGGTCCGCCAAGGCGCATGCGTCTGCGGCGGCGCCGAGCTGCCGGGCGTAGTCGGCCCAGGCCGAGGCGCTGGCAACCAACGCACAGGGCTGATGGTCAAACGCTTCGAATCGCGGCTGGTCGAGGTGCGATTCCGCTTCGACGGCGGCCCGCAGCACGGCGGTGGCCTGGCGCAGCCGCTCCGCGTCGTCCTGTGCCGCGCAGCCGCGCAATGCGAGCAGCGCCATGGCGCTCTCGTGAGCGCTCATCACCTGGCCCTGGCTGCGCAGCAGCGTGTCGAGCTGCTGGCGCAGCTCGGTGAATGCAGGGTTCTTGAGCCAGCGCTCGCGAGCCTTGATGAGCGCGGCGGTCAGCGTGCCCCGGTCGATCTGGTTGGCCTGTGCCGACTCGCCAAGATTGGGCCAGGTGCCGGCCTGCACGCTGTCGTCCAGCCCGAGGTAGTGGGCGAGGGCAGCTTCCTCCGGCCGGTCATCACCAGCGGGGCGGCGCGGCAGCAACTGCGCGGCCAGTTCGTTGACGCTGACGGCGCCGCCGACCTCCTCGTCCGCGTCGTGCGCAGTGCTGCGGCCCTGCGTGAGGTCGGGCCGCACGCGGGCGAGTTCCTTGGCGGTAAAACGAATCTCCTTGCGGATCTTGTCGCCCACGCCGCGCAGGTAGCGAAAGCGGATGCGATCGACGGCCAGCAGTTCGCGGGCGTTGTGGACGCCCATGCGCTCCAGGATGTCCTGGGCTTCCAGGCTGTAGCCCAGCTCGGCCATCGTGGTCAGCGGCGTGGCGGTCATGGCGATGGCGGCCAGGCCCTCCGCTGCGCCGGTCTCGCCCGGATGAACCGTTTGTCGAGCCGCAAAGATCGCTCGCCACGCGCGCAGCATGTCTTCAGCGTTGTCGAAGCGCTCGCGGTAGTCGCGCTTCAAGGCCTTCGAGAAGAACGCGGTGAAGCCCTCGCGCGTGACCGGGTCGAAGACGTCGCTCTCGATGGTGGCTTCGACGTCGAGCATGGTCGGCGAGGTCTGTTTATCGCCCCAGACCGGTGGCTGGCCGACCGCCATTTCGTAGAGCGTGATGGCCAGCGCGAAGCGCTCGGCGTACAGGTCCCAGCGCGGCGGGCGGCGCAGCGAGAGGAACGGGTCGAGGTAAGGGTGGGTGCCGGCCGTGATGTTGTCGGCCGGCGTGCGGCACAGCGAGAAGTCGAACAGCACGAGCTGCAGCTTGCCGGTGCGGTTCTCGGCGATGCCGATGTTCTCGGGCTTGATGTCTCGATGAGCCACACCTTCGGCTTCGAGGTGGTTCACCGCTTCGATAAGTTCTTCACCGAACCGCTGCAGCATGTCGAGCGACAGGCGCCCCTCTTCCTTGAGCTTCTCGGCCATCGTGCGGTTGCCGGCACTCTTGAGCAGCAGGGCCGTGCGGCCGGCGACCGTGAGCGTCTCGCGGTGGGCGACGATGTTGTGGTGATGCAGCCGCGCAAGGACCTCGCCTTCTGCGGCCAGACGGTCGTTGTGCGCGAGGTCGCACGCGACCTTGAGAACGTGCTCTTCTTCGCTGCCGTCCTTGCGCACCAGCAGCGCGTCGCTGGAGGAGCCGCGCCCCATGCGCTTGATGACGATGAAGCCGCCGTCCAGGCGGTCGCCCGCGCTGGCGACGCTGGGGTCGACAGTGGCTTCCGGGTCGGGGGTGGTGAGCTCGTCCTCGACGCGATCCAGGTCATCGAGGAAGTCCTGAACCGTGTCGTAGCGGGCGAGCACGTCGGGACAGGTGGCGAACTGGATCAGCTCCTGCTGCCGCGCGCCGCAGCCATCCATCACGTCCGACAGGCGCAGGCCCTGGCCAACGCGCAGCTTTTCGGCCAGGTCGAGCACCGATTCGGCGGGCGGTTGGCCACTGAACAGCTGGTAAGCAATGCAGCCGAGCGAGAACACATCCAGGCTCGGCCCGTGCGCGGGGTCGGCGCGGGTCGTCTCCGGGGCGAGGTAGATCATCCCCGGGTCCTCGACATAGTCCTCGACATGCTGGGTGCCGGTCGTGCGATGCACGGTGTACGGCGATGCGGACTCACCGACGTTACGCGACGCGGTCTGCCAGTTCATCAGCCGCAGGTGCAGCGCATCGCTGCCGATGCAATGAACGAGGATGCTCTGCGGCCTCAGGGCGCGGTGGTACAGGCGCTTCGAGTGGGCGTACTTCAGCGTCTCGGCGATGTCGCGCACGAGCTGCAGGCGTTGGGTGATCGAAAGGTCCTTGCCGTGGTCGCGCAGCAGGTGATCCAGGCGCATGGCCTTGGGGTCGTGATCGAAGATCAGCGCCGGGCCGAGTTCGGTCTCCTTGTAGTCCTTGACCTTCAGGATGCCGGGGTGGTCGATGCCTTCGAGGATCTCGAACTCGCGCCGCGCCTGGCGCACGCGCGTGGCGCGGGCCTCGGGAGTGGACGCGGAAGCGACGGTGTAGATGCGCACGCGGCGATGAACCGTGTCAACGCTGACGTGCTGGGCTTCCCAGTCCTGAAACCCTTCACCCTCGGACAGCAGCTTGCCGAGCCGGTAGTCGCCCACCTGGCGGTGCTTGTTGGAGGGGCGGATGCCGGCCTCCGTGAGGCCGCGGGCGATCGCACGCGCCTGCTGCGAATCGACGGTGACGGACGAGCGATTGGCGATGCCGTTCGCCAGAGCGCCGACGATCCCCGGGTCGTCCAGGGCACCGGGTCGGCCACGCTGGAAGGTGGCCGACTTGGCCAGCCCTTCGAGTCGGCAGGACAGGCTGGTGGACGAGAGAAAGATCGCCGGCTCGACGAAGGGCAAGCGGATCTTGGCCTTGGTGATGGCCGGCTGCCGCTTGAGCAGGCTGGCCAGGCGCTTGGCTTTGCGATTGGCGAGGATGACCGGGTTGTCGACCGTCGCCGATCGGCCATCGGTGGTCCAGGTCCAACTGTGCACATCGCCGGTCAGCATGCCCGGGCGACTCTTGATCTCGACGAGAAACAGCCCCGCCGGGGAGAGCACCAGGGCATCGACTTCGCTGACCTTGCCCTCGTCGTCGATGAACTCGAAGTTGGTCCAGACGTGCCAGGGGTCGCGGTCAGGGAGATTGCTTCGAAGCCACTCCAGCGCTTCGCGCTCCCAAGCGAAGTTGGATTCGGCGATGACATGCCAACGCGCGGGGCCGAGGGTCACGCGTTCGCCTCGCCGCGATCTTCAACGTACTCGAACAGGTCGCCGACTTGACAGTTGAACAGACGGCAGAGCTGTTCGACGGCGGGGAGATCGACCCGTGTGGTGGTCTCTTTATAGAGGGCGGTGATCGTGCTGCGATTCAGCCCTGTACGCCGCGAAACGTCCGCGATGCGAAGCTTGTCTCGGCCCATGAGAGTGGATAGGTGGCAGCGGATCATTTTCAGCCGTCCGGGGGTGATGCGTAGAATAGCGTAATACTTTCCAACGCATAACCCGGAATCGTGATCGACAGAGCTTTGCCGCGCGAGTCTGGCTGATGGCTCCGTGATCGATTACCTTTCGTCAATGTCCGTTGATAGCCGATCGCTCCGAAACCGGTGGTCCGAGTTCTTCGGAACCCTGCGCACGCAGATCAACGCAGCCTTCGCCGTGGGGTTGCCCGAGGACGACGCACGCGCGGCCGTTGAACCGGGCGCGGGTCAGGAAGGCGACGACGGACTGGGGCCAGCGCGGTCGGCCGCCCCCGATTCGGCGCGCCGATTGAGGGATGACGCGCCGGGCTACATGACGCGCAACGGCCTCGGGAGTCTCGAGGTCGGCGCGTTCAGAGATCGAACCGGCGAATAGTTCAGCGCTTGCCGGGCGCGCCGCCCCGGTCGGTTCGCGAGCGACCGTCGGTCTCTGCCGTAGCCGGTTTCGCTGTGGTCTCAGGGTTCGGCGGTGGACCCATCACGGGCACGCCATCTTTGTCGAAGTGCCACTCGCCGATCGGCTCGATCTTGGGCGGTGTGCCGAGGTTGGGCTGGCTCGCGTTGGCGCCCACGGTATCCCAGACCGCTCGGTTTCCGCCATGGTGGGGGCTGATCTTTCCAGTCCGCACCGAACCCTTGTAGTCCTTGCTGAGTGTGCCGGCGTCCTGCGAGAGCTCGGCGCGACCCTCGTCGATCTTGCGTTTCCCTTCGGCTTCGCTGGTGCGGATCGGACCGGCCAGTTCATTGCCCACGGGTTGGTTGGGTACGGCGCGCTGGTGAGTTTGGCGCGCGCGGATCTCGGCTTCGTTGGTAGCGGTTTGTTGGCCGAGCGTGCTGCCGTCCGCCGTGCGTGCACTGTCGTCGTACTGCTCCCTGAGCGTTGAATCGGGCCAGCCCATGGTTTCCGGTAGCGGCCGCGACGGAATGAGCGGACTGTCGCTGGGAACGTAGCCCGTTGCCGAACTGCCGACGCGGGCGTAGGCGTAGGCGATCTCGGTCACCGCGCGCTGCAGCTTGATCGGATCCTCCTCGCGCAGGAGTCCGCGCTCGGCGAGACGTTGTGCTGCGTAGTTGGTGAAGTCGGTCTGCGTGCCACTGCTCCACTCGCGCATGAACTGCGCGGTGCGGGCAAGTTCGCGCGCTCGACCATAGGCGTTGTCGCTGGAGGTCTGCCGCTCACTCGCTTCACGGAAGGACGAGTCATAGCCGGTAGTGGACGTCGTCCGATTACCGCGCGCCCATTGATAGGCGTCTGAGGAGCGGAAGTCCTTGATCAGCGCGGTCGCCTCCGTGAGCTGTGCGTTCTCGACCGCCCTGCGTGCAAAGTCGTACGCGCTCTGAAGCATCTGCTGATCGACGGCTCGGCCTTCTGTCTTCGCGTCCGCACCTATTTCGGTCAACGGGATCTTCGCGCCGATCGAAGCCGCGGCAGTGACGGTCTTGCCGACGGTCGAATCGTCGCTCAGCCCCAATCGTCGATTGACGTCACGGGCCACCGAGTTGAGGGTCTGAAACTGCGTGCTGAAGGAGCCGCCCTCGGATGTCGTCGTTTCGCCCGATCTTTGTCCGGAGCGCTCGTAGCTTTCCTGAATGCCGAGCGCCCGGGTCAGCGCAGTGGCCTGGCTGCGCTGCATCGCCTCGCGTTCGGTGCGTGCGAACGTCTCGGCTTCGCGTGCACTTTCACCCACGGCGTTCGCCTGACGTTCGGTGACGGTGAAGGTGCTGATCAATCGTGAGAGATTCGCCTGGTAGCGGAACACGCCGGCATCGGGGCCGCTGCCCAGAGTGGTCGTCCCGTGCGCGTCGGTTGTCGTCGACATGAAGGCCGAAGACCGCGTCGGAGCGAGCTGCTGCTGATCCATCGAGACTGCGCTCTGCGTGATGCTGCCTTTCGAGGTGGTTGCGGCTTCTGCCGAGGCCGCGGACTGGATGGCGCCGACGCCGGTGACCGCCTGGAAGGCAACTTCGCCGCCCTTGATGATGGCGGTGGCGATGATCGGGATCGAGATCACCATGTAGCCGGCGATGGCCTGGTCGGAGACCGCGCCACCGTAGATGCTTGCAGCGGTCTCGAGTGCGAGGCCTTGGGCGACCGTGCCCATCTTTGCGGCGGCTTCGAGGTTGCGTGCGCTGGCGAGCGTGGCGACGTAATTGAGGATCGCGTAGAGCGGGGGCCACAGTTGAATCCACACGAGACTCATCGCGAAGCTCTTGATGGCCATCGCGAGTCCACGGCCTTGCGCCAACAGGAAGAGCAGGA
>JACDJC010000699.1_pt1 | contig 36028 bp, 34 predicted proteins | sample 7454191 | NCBI WGS metagenome assembly JACDJC01 (sample SAMN14253291, study PRJNA609438) | sludge metagenome | isolation source: sludge after 25d culture with pyrite and EDTA | collected 2018-12-20
ATTCGGCGCCGACACCCATTCGCGCGCGGTCACCCGTATCCAGGAAGTGCGCGCCCTGCGCATCGGCCAGTTCCCCGAGGACGCGGGGCCGATGGCGCACCCGATCCGGCCGGCTTCCTACGCCGAGATCAACAACTTCTACACCGCCACCGTCTACAACAAGGGCGCGGAAGTCATCCGCATGCTGCACACCCTGCTCGGGCGCGAGGGTTTCCGCCGCGGCATGGATGTGTACTTTGAGCGCCACGACGGCGAGGCGGTCACCTGCGACGATTTTGTCGCGGCGATGCAGGACGCCTCCGGCGTCGATCTCGCGCAGTTCCGCCGCTGGTACGCGCGCGCCGGCACCCCGCGCCTGCATGCCGAAGCTGCGTACGACGCCGCAACCCGACGCTACACGCTGACGCTGAGCCAGCACCTCGCGCCGACGACCTACGAAAAGCGGCTGGCCGAATCAGGGCAGCCTATCGTCGAAGGCACCCTGCATATTCCAGTCGCACTCGGCCTCGTCCTGCCCGACGGTAGCGATGCACCACTGCGACTCGCCGGCGAAGCCAAGGCTGCCGGCACGACGCGTGTACTGTCGCTGACCGAGGCCACGCAGACCTTCGTCTTCGAAGACATTCCCGCCGTCCCGGTCGCCTCGCTGCTGCGCGATTTCTCCGCACCGGTGCTACTCGAACTGGAGCAGACCAATGCCGAACTCGCGCACCTGATGGCGGCTGACTCCGACGCTTTCAACCGCTGGGAAGCCGGGCAGCGGCTGGCGACACGCGTCCTGCTCGCCGGCATCGCGGCGGGTGGAGCCGGCACCAACTGGATTCCCAACGCCTTCGTCGCCGCCTGCGGCCGCGTGCTCGACGACGGCTTGAGCGGCGACCCCGCACTCGCCGCCGAAGCGCTCAACCTGCCCGCCGAAGCCGTGCTCGCCGAAGCCGTAGTTGCACAAGGCGGCACCATCGATCCCGAAGCGATCCATACCGCGCGCGTGGCGCTGCGCCGCTACCTCGCCATCCGCCTGCGCGACAAACTCGAAGCCGTGTGGACCGCGCTCACCGCCGCCCTAAGCCCTGCCATCACCGCCTACGCCCCCGACGGCGCACAGGTCGGCCAGCGCGCGCTGCGCAACGCCTGCCTCGCCTATCTGGCCGAAAGCGAGGCCGGGTATTTGCAAGCCTCGGTCGTGCCACGCCTCGTCGCTCAACTCGCGGCGGACAAGAACAGTGGCGGCAACATGACCGACGAGATCGCCGCGCTCGCCACGCTCGCCAACCTCGACCTGCCAGAGAAAGAAACAGCACTCGCCAATTTCTACACCCGCTGGCAGAACGAAGCCTTGGTCATCGACAAGTGGTTTTCGGTGCATGCCACCTCGCGCCTGCCCGGCACCGTCGCCAGCGTCCGCGCACTGATGCAGCACCCCGCCTTCGACCTGAAAAACCCCAACCGCGTCTACGCCCTGATCCGCGGCTTCTGCGGCGCCAACCCGCGCCACTTCCACGCCGCCGACGGCAGCGGCTACGCGCTCGCGGCCGACGTCATCAGCGAACTTCAGGCGATGAACCCGCAGGTCGCGTCACGCATCGCCCGCAGCTTCGACCGCTGGCGCCAGTTCGACGCTGGCCGGCAGGCACACGCACGCGCCGCGCTGGAGCGCATTGCTGCAGTCGAGGGTTTGGCGAAGGATGCGGCGGAAGTGGTGGGGAATGCGTTGAAGGCTTGATCGCAGGCTGGTGCATCGAGCACATATACCTGCAGCATCCCGGCCCGGCGGCTTAAACACGCAAATCGCCAACTCGCAGCAGGTTCCGCTTCACGAGCGGAACCTGCGATGCTCCCGCCCCCATTCAAACAAGCCTTGCCGGCAAACTGCGACAACGTCGTTTACGTCTGTCTCTGTTTGCAGACGGGGAATGTCCTGACTTTACAGTGGCTTGTATTCCGGGCGCGCTTTGTTGTCGCCGTGAGGCGACGAAAAACACACCCGCAAAACCAAACGAGCATTTTAAGACCATGTAATCAAAAGGAAAAATGTACTGGCACGGTATCTGCAATAGCGTGGTGACTGGTCGAATGGATGACCGACTGTCCCTCCTAGGCAAAAGAAGGTTTGAACATGATTCAAAAATTCCAGCAGCTTCGTACCCAGTTATGTACCCAGTTCTTGATACTGATATTGACGGGTTTGGCCGGCGTCGGTATTGCGGTCGCCATCAGCACAGCGGTATCCACGGCCAATGCCACAGCTGTGACGATTGCGCGAATCGAGGCCAGCAGGCAGCCCGAGAGCCGCTCCGGTACCGATGAAGCCGTACCGGAACAAATCGAGACCGGTTCTGCGGCGAATGACGGCCAATCGGCGCCCGGTGCAAGCGACCAGACCACCGGGCCGGATAAACACTGACCACGTGGCGTACCGCAGTGTCACTTCCGGTGTTGAGCCGGAACGCCCGCCTACTCCGGCCACGGCCGTTTCAAGTCTGCCCCGGGTCCTGTACTCATCCTGCCGGCGCGTGTCATCGCATCTTGTATCGCAACCCATCCAATCATTTGGCCAGACAGCCAAGCATGTCTGACGGAGCTTCATGAACGATTCATGGAAAGACAATATCTACCTGCAACGGGAAGAACTGGCGCGGATGTTGCGCGAGCCATTGGAGACACTGGCCGAGCGCTGCGCGCCGGTGTGGGGCCAGTGCGATGCCCTGAATGTGATTCTGGCTGAACGATTTTCCAGCATTCCACATTGCTCGCTGCTGTATTGCATCGGCGTCGACGGCATCCAGATATGCGATGACGTGGGGCCGGATGGAATTCTGCCGCAACGTCTCGAGTTCGATCGTTCGCAGCAACCGTACATGAAGGAACCGGTGCCGGAATGGGGTTTCCTGCTGTCGGATGCCTACATCGGGGAAACCGATCATCATCCGTCGCTCACGGCGCTGCAGATCGTAATCCGGGATGGCCAGACCCTGGGCTACCTGGCGGCCACGTTTGATCTGCGCAACCTGCCAGTCACGACCGAGCTGTATCAGGAGCCGGGCGCGTGGCGCCAGGTGAAGGGCGATCCGGCGATTCGCAGCACGGTGTTTCAGCAATGCCGCGTGGAAAGCCGGCTCGATGGGCATCTCGATCAGACGCTGGCCATCCTCGAAGAACTGTTGACGCAACGCGGGGTATTCCAGTGCCAGATTCACTTCTCCAGCAGCCAGGCCACAATCTGGACCCAGGATGATCCGTTTCGCTATCGCATTCTGGATCATGAAGCCTTGAGCGATCCCGACATCTGTCTGGTTTATCCGGCGCGTGCCTACCCGCCCGATGCCACGATTCCACAGCACGACATCCAGCGAATTTTCAGTCTGATGCGCGACATGCGCTTCGCCGATCCGGTGTTTTATCTGCGCATGGCGCTGATCAACATTGCCAACGGCATGGTGAATGTGACGTTTTCATGTGACGGCTCGCACTACATGCCGCACGTCGATTTCCTGAACAAGGCGCTTTCGTTCTGGTTCTGATTGAATTGCCCCGTTTTGTGCAGGCCGGGCGCAGACGGCTGCCGGCTGGCAGCGTGGCGAGCTGGGCCAAGACCTGGACTGACTGCTCGCACCCCGTCTCGACCTGAACAACCCTAATCGCGTCTACGCCCTGATTCGTGGCTTCTACGGCGCCAACCCGCGCCACGACCCTGATAAGCTTGGGCGAAACAAATGGCTGGTGGATCGTCTCACGTCGATAATGACGATCAGACTACCTGGCCGGGGAGGCACAATTGATCAGGCTGCTACATACCGCCGACTGGCAGATCGGTAAATGCTACGGGCAATTCGAGTCCGACGAAGCGGCGCTTCTTGCCGAAGCCCGCTTCACTACCGTCGAGCGACTCGCAGCGCTGGCGTGCGAACGGCAAATTGATCTGATCGTGGTGGCCGGCGACGTCTTCGACGCCCAGGGCGTGGCCGACAAGACCATCCACCGGCTGTTTCATGCCATGCGCGCTTACGCCGGCCCCTGGGTGCTGATACCGGGCAACCACGATGCCGGCCTGGCCGAATCGGTGTGGACCCGTGCCGCCCGGCTCAACGCCATTCCCGATAATGTTCACGTCTGCCTGAAACCCGAACCCTTGGTGCTGGAAACACTCGGCGTCGCGATCCTGCCCGCACCGCTGACCCAGCGCCACACCTACACCGACCTGACCGAATGGTTCGCTGGCGCCAGCACGCCCCACAGCATGCTCCGCATCGGCGTGGCGCACGGCAGCGTGCAAGGCATCCTCGCGGACGGCATCGACTCGGCCAACCCCATCGCCGCCGGCCGCGCCGGGCAGGCTGGCCTCGACTACCTCGCACTGGGCGACTGGCACGGCACCCGGCAGGTGGACGCGCGCACCTGGTATAGCGGCACGCCTGAAACCGACCGCTTCCGGGCCAACGATTCCGGCCAGGCGCTGCTGGTCGAACTGTCCGGACCGGGCGCGCCGGTCGAGGTCACTGCGCTTGCGACCGGGCAATACCGCTGGCAGTCGCTGACCGTGACGCTCCAGGTCGCCAGCGACATCGATCAACTGCTGGCGCGGCTGGCTGCCCTCGGCCCGGCCGACGTGGTGAATCTGGATCTGTCCGGCCAGACCGACCTGGCCGGATACCGACGCCTGCAAGCGGCCATCGGCCAAACACAGGGCCGCGCGCGCAGCCTGCTGGTTGATCTTTCGGCCTTGCGCCTGGAACCCACCGACGAAGATATCTACGCCATCCAGGCCGACGGTTACCTCGGCGAAGTCATCGCCGAGTTGCGAGACAGCCAGCGGACAGGCCAGGATGGCAGCGAGGCCGACCTGGCCCGTGATGCGCTGGCCCTGCTCGCCGGCATCCTCGACGAGCGGCGCGCGGGGGCGACGTCGTGAAGCTGACCCGCATCCGCGTCGAGCAATTCAAACAGTTCCGCCAGCCGTTCGAAATCAGCGGCCTCGAACCCGGCCTGAACCTGTTTACCGGCGCCAACGAGGCCGGCAAAAGCACCCTCGTCGCGGCAATACGTGCGGCTTTTTTCGAGCGCCACCGTTCCAGCAGCGTGGACGACCTGCGCCCGTGGGGCGATGCCTCCGCTTCGCCCAGTGTCGAGCTGGAATTCACCATCGGCAGCGTCGCCTACCGCCTCGGCAAGCGTTTTCTTGGCAAGAAACGCTGTGCGCTGCAAGCCGGCAGCTTGCAACTGGATGGTGCCGCAGCCGAGGACCACCTCGCCGAACTGCTGGGTTTCCAGCACGCCGGCAAGGGCGCCAGCAAGGCCGAGCACTGGGGTATCCCTGGCCTGCTGTGGATCCAGCAAGGCGGCGCCCAGGACATCCGCGAACCGGTCGGCCACGCCACCGACCACCTGCGCACCGCGTTGAACGCCTCGCTCGGCGAGGTCACCAGCAGCGGCGGCGACGAAGTCCTGGCCCGGGTTGAAGCGCTACGCAGCGAGTTGTTGACCGCCGCCACGAACAAACCGCGCGGCCCGTATCAGGAAGCACTCGAGCAGACGGCCGCGCTGGAAAAAGCCGTGCAGGAGTTGGACACCGAGATCACCGCATACCGCGACAAGGTCGACCGCCTGGCCACGCTGCGCCGCGACCATGCCGCCGACGAAACCGAAAAACCGTGGACCACTTTCCGCCAACAGGAACAAGCCGCCGCCGCCAGTCTGGACGCTACCCGCGCGGTCGAAGCCGAGCTGCAATCGGACCGGCAACGCGCCAGCCAGATCGAGGCTCAAGCCAAACTGCTGCGCGGCCAACTCGACAGCTTCGCCAGCGAGGAACGCGCGGTTGCGGCTCGCCGGACGGCGCTTGAGCAAGCCGAACAGGCGCGTCTGGCCGCCAACGCGCTGGTCGAACAATGGCAATCCAAAGCAGTAGAAGCGACCGGCCGCTACACTGCCGCGCGCGAGGTGCTGCGCCTGGCGCGCCTGCACGCCACCCGGCGCGACCTCGCCCGCCAACGCGACGATCTCGGTCGCAAGCAGGAAACCACGACCACTGCCCTCGCCCGGGCCGAAGCTGAACAGGCCAGCCTGATCACCCTGCAGAAACAACTGGCCGAATCCGCGATTGCGCTTGAAGACCTGAACACCCTGCGGCAACAACACCGCGAATTACGCGAGCTGCGCATCCGCCGCGACAGTGTCGCCACCCGGCTTCGCTTCAGCCTCACCGACGGCAGCCGGATCGATATCGGTGAGGACTCCGTCAGCGGCAGCGGCGAGCGCCTGCTGACCACAAGCACCCGCGTCACCCTGCCCAGTCTGGGCCAACTCGACATCAGCCCCGGCGGCACCGACCTGGCCGATCTCGGCCGACAGGAACAGAGCCTGGCCGACGACCAGGCTGCGCTATTGCAACGGCTCGGCCTCGCCACCCTGGAAGCGGCCGAAGCCCGCCATCACAACCACACCCAGCGCCAGGCCGAAGCCAGGACCGCCACCGCCACGCTCAAGGCGCTCGCACCCAAAGGCATCGAAGCCCTGCGCGCCGAACACGCCAGTCACATCACGCGCGCCGAGGAAATCGAACAAGCCATCGCCCGCCTGCCCGCCGCGCCGGAAACCGCGGCCGACCTGTCCAGCGCCTCCCAGGCCGAAGCCGCCGAAGAAACCGCCCGGGCGTCGCTCGACCAGACCAACCAGCACCTCAACCAGGCGCGCATCGCCGCCGGCAACGCCCACACCAGCCACGAATCCGCAGCCCGCGAACTGGCTGCCGCCCAAGCCGTGCTCGACGCCCCCGACCGCGCCACGCGCGTGTCGGCCACCAATCAGTCACTGGTCGACGTTCGCGCCGAACAGGCCACCCTCGCCCATCGTATCGAGACACGCGTCCGGCAAGTCGCCGAAGCCAGCCCGGGCATCCTCCAGCAAGACGTCGAGCGCTTCCGCAAAAGCGCTGAGCAACTCGAAAAGCAGCACGCCGACCGCCGCGACATCCTGATGCGCCTTGAGGTCGAGCTACAAACCACCGGCGCCCAGGGGCTGGAAGAACGTCGGGCCGAATCGGCGCGCGACCTCGAGCAGGTGCGCCGCCGCCGCGACGAGTTGCACCGCCGCGCCCTGGCGCTCGACCATCTGCTCAAACTGCTGCGCGACAAACGCGCCGTCCTCACCCGCAAACTTCAAGCACCGCTGCAAAAACACCTCAACCGATATCTGCAACTGCTGTTCCCCCACGCCAGCCTGGAAATCGACGAAAACCTCAGCCCCGGCCCCCTCACCCGCCCCGGCAGCAACGGCACCGAAACCGGCCTGTTCGAAGACCTGAGCTTCGGCGCCCGCGAACAAATGGGGGTGATCAGCCGCCTCGCCTACGCCGACCTGCTCAAGGAAGCCGGCCGCCCCACCCTCATCATTCTCGACGACGCCCTCGTCCACACCGACGAAGCCCGGCTGGGGCAGATGAAACGCTTGCTGTTCGACGCCGCCACAAGGCATCAGATATTGCTGTTCACCTGCCATCCGGCGAACTGGCGGGACCTGGGGGCGGGGGCGAGGTCGCTGGAGATGCTTCGTGCCAGCGCTACAACTGCTTGATGTGTTACGCCCTCGCCGCCGATGTCATCAGCGAATTACAGGCCATGAACCCGTCGGTGACGTCATGCGTCGCCCGCATGGCGGCAATTCAATAGTGTGCGCCAAGCGCACGCGCGCATCGCCATAGTCGAAGGCCTAGCGAAAGATGCGGCGGGAGTGGGAAATGCATTGAAGGTTTGAAGAGTGGCTGACGCGGAATCTAGCCTTGGTTTCCGGAACAATCGAACAATCGGGGACAGACCACGGTTTCCAGTTTTGTTGACCGTCTGCAAATGGCCGAGCAAGAGCCAGCCGGGGCCATCAACCTGAACTGCCCCTTGTTCAGCAGGCAGTCCATAACGATGCCCCATCCAGCCCTACACCATTATTAATGGGCCACCGCCTTGCGCGCCATTTCCAGCGCACCCGCTTTAGTCTGGTTGGAACAGATAAATCGGGCGTTGTGACAGAACACACAGCCGGGAATACCAACCGCTTCGCTCAGCTTGGCGTCATTCAAACCCGCCCATGATTCGGGCAGGCTCTTGCGGGCCTTGAAGCTACCGGGTTCAGCCGGAACCACCTGAACCCGCCAGTCACCCGTCGCACCCGGATAAACGACATACAGCACGTCCGGCATGTCTTTGCGCACGGTCTCGGTCCAGGGGGCGAAGCGGTCGAGTACCAGCACCTTGCCTTCATTCACCTGCGTGGCAGATTCCACGACTACACGCGCCTTGACGGCACCGATGGTGTCACGGATGCAGTTGCGAACAATCTCCAGCGCAAACCAAACGGCTTTCTCGAAGCCGGCGTCAAAGTCCGGCGCCTCGTACCACCCAGGTTTGAATCCGGAAATGATGGTTGAAATACTGACCGATGCAGGGCCAGGCACATCAACGCCACAATCCACTGCATCGATATAGTGGAAAAAATCTGCATCGATACGCTCGCAGATTTCCGTCACCTCGGGATCGGTCAGGCCGGAATCGAAGGCGCGCACCACGCGCTCACCGAAACTTCGCCAAACCAACCCAGCAGTCGCGTAAGGAATGCCATTGGCGCGCACCCCAGCCCCGCCTTTCTGATGATGGTCATATCGTCTGGTGGCTTCGTCGTATACGCCACCCACATCGAGCAATGCGTCTTGCTGGTCTAGCACAACCGGGTCGCGCGACCGCGTGACGTGTAGTTCTCCATAGCTTTGCAACAGGATTGCGGTAGCGAACACTTCGTCCGCGTGGAACGTGCCGTTATGCGTACCGACGTTTACCGGGCGTCCAGTATTGGCTACACCGTCGGCTTTAAACTTGATCATTGGATATCCTTGTGCCTCGACTCTTCGACGAAGGGGCTAGGCATCTTGAAGCACCTCCAACTCCAGCGGTGTCTCGCTCTCGATCCCAAGTTTGCGGCGCAGGTCGTAGAGCGCGCCCTGCACGCCTTCTTCGATGGTCGGGTGATAAAAGGGCATCCGCAGCAGGTCGGCGACCGTCAGGTTCTGCTGGATGCACCAGGTCAGCAGGTGGCCGAGGTTCTCGCCTTTGGGCGCGATCATGGCGGCGCCGAGTAGCCGTCCGTCGGACTTGCGCGCGTACAGGCGCAGCAGGCCCTTGTTTTTCGCCATGATGAGCGCGCGGCCCAGTGGGCCGAACTTCATCTCGCCGATCTCGATGTCGGCCAGGTCGAGTTCATCGAGCGCGGCGCCGACAGCGACGATGTTCGGGTCGCAAAAGGTGATGCCGAACGGCACCTTGCGCTTGAAACGTACGGGCGTGTCATGGGTGGCGTTGTAGCCGGCCATGCGTGCTTCCAGATTCGCCTCGTGCAGGATCGGCCGGTGGCCGGTGACATCACCGGCGATGAACAGCGGGGTGTCGCCGATCTGCATCGTGTGTGGATCGAAGTCGGGTACGCCACGCGCGTTCATCTGCACGCCGATGGCCTCCAGCCCCAGGCCGGCCAGGTTCGGCCGCCGGCCCATCGAGGCCAGCACCTTGTCGACCACGACGCTGTTATCGCCAGCGGTGACGCGCAAGCGGCCGTCAGGCGCCTCACTGATCTCGGCCGCGTGACCCAGCCACAACGGAAATTCCTTGCCGATGATCTCGACGGCCTGTGCGTTCACCTCGGGGTCGCGCAGTCCACCGATGGTGGTCTGCTGATCGATGCCGGTGACTTTCACACCCAGGCGCTGCAGCGTCTGGCCGAGTTCCAGGCCGATCACGCCGAGGCCGATCACCGCCACGCTCTGCGGAAGATCCTCGAGCTCGAAGAAGGTATCGGTGGTGACGATGCGGTCGCCGAATGCCTCCCAGGCACGCGGCACCACCGGTGAGGAGCCCGTGGCGATGATGATCTTTTTTGCACGGATGCGGGTGTCGCCGGCCTCCAGCAGGGTCGGCTCCAGGAAGCGGACATTGGCCTCGATGAATTCGTCTCCCATCTCGTCGATGCTGCTCGACAGCACCTGATCGACGAAGACGTCACGCAGGTCGCGCACATATTCGAGCGCCGCGGGAACGTCGATCGACAGCGCATCGCCACCGGCGATGCCTTCACGCTCGAACACCGTGCGCCGGTGCAGGTCTTCGGCCACCTGGATGGCGACCTTGGAGGGCATGCAGCCGACGCGCGCGCAGGTCGTGCCCAGCTCACCGCCATCGATCAGGACGAAGCTGTCGGTGTAGCGGCGGACGGTGGAGGTGGCAGTGAGTCCGGCGCTGCCGGCGCCGATGATGGCGACATCAAGCTTGCGTTCCATGGATAGTGGCCTCTGAGTGTGCGTGATTTTTGGGTGCCTTGGTGGCTCACGGCAGACTGCCCGGATTGTAGCAGCCGCCCGCCACCGGATGGCCCTACGTACCAGACAACGGGGTGACCAAACAGCGGGGGCAGACACCCTGTTCGCGGCGTCCATCAGCGCTCGGCCACAGCCTGGCGAAGTCGAACAATAGCGAGCATGTGTAGCGAATGGAAAGCACGGTGCCCGTGGCGCTAGAGTCCATGACCACAACAGCATCAGGTAGTCGCCGTGCAGGTATTCGCGCAGGGTGTTGGCGGCGCCATCCGGCAGCGTGGCAAGCTGGGCCAACGCCTCGGCCGATTGCAGGGGTTATCCAGGTAGCGCCGACCGATGCGTGGGAATGGTGCCAGGTTGGGAATGACCGAGGTGCGCAACTCGGCCAGCAGGTCGTCGAAGGAAACCTCAGGGTCAGCGCCCATTTTCCCCATCCCGTTTTTCTGTATTTTTCTTTTAGCGCCTCGAACAAGGCACCCGTGAAGAAGGGGAATTATCCTAAGAACCGCAGTTGGACGCACCATCGAACGCGCCCAACTACGGTTTCCAGGATTATTGAAGGTGCGGGGAACAAAGCCATGGCCTGTCTCCCCGCGCTTTTTCCATCTTTCTCAGACGGCGGCCAGAGCCTGTTCGATATCCGCGATGATGTCGTCGATATGCTCGATGCCGATCGACAGGCGCACCATGTCGGGCGACACGCCGGCCTTGGCCATTTCGGCGGGTGACAGCTGGCGGTGCGTGGTCGACGCCGGGTGGCAGGCCAGCGACTTGGCGTCGCCGATGTTGACCAGGCGGGTGATCAGCTTCAACGCATCCTGGAAGCGGCCACCGGCTTCGACGCCGCCTGTGCTGCCCTCTCCCTTGATGCCGAACGAAAGGATGCCCGAGGCGCGACCGCCCATGTATTTCTGCACCAGGCCGTGGTCGGCATGGTCGGGCAGGCCGGCATAGTTCACCCACGCCACCTTGGCGTGCTGCTGCAGGTATTGCGCCACCTTCAGCGTGTTCTCGCAGATCCGGTCCATGCGCAGCGCCAGGGTTTCGATGCCTTGCAGGATGAGGAAGGAGTTGAACGGCGAGATCGCCGCCCCGGTGTTGCGCAGCGGCACTACGCGGGCGCGGGCGATGTAGGCTGCGGCACCCATCTCCTGGGTGTAGACCACGCCGTGGTAGGACACGTCCGGCTCGTTCAGGCGCCTGAAGCGCGCCTTGTGCTCGGCCCATGGGAACTTGCCCGAATCCACGATTGCGCCGCCTAGGGAATTGCCATGGCCGCCCAGGTATTTGGTCAGCGCGTGCACCACGATGTCGGCACCGTGTTCGAAGGGGCGGCACAGATAGGGCGAGGGCACGGTGTTGTCGACGATAAGCGGCAGCCCCGCCTGGTGCGCGATCTCGGCCAGACGGCCGATGTCGGTGACGTTGCCCAGCGGGTTGCCAACCGACTCACAGAAGATCGCCTTGGTGCGTTCGTCGATCAGCTTGGCGAAGCTGTCCGGGTCGCGGTAGTCGGCGAAGCGCGCCTCGATCCCGAACTGGGGGAAGGTGTGGGCGAACAGGTTGTAGGTGCCGCCGTACAGGGTCGAGGCCGAGATGATGTTGTCGCCGGTTTCGGCGATGGTCTGGATGGCGTAGGTGATCGCTGACATGCCCGAGGCCAGTGCCAGCGCCCCAATGCCGCCTTCGAGCGCGGCCACACGCTGCTCCAGCACCGCGTTGGTCGGATTGGTGATGCGGGTGTAGAGATTGCCCGCCACCTTGAGGTCAAACAGGTCCGCGCCATGCTGGGTGTCGTCGAAGGCGTAGGACGTGGTCTGGTAGATCGGTACCGCCACCGCCTTGGTGGTGGGGTCCGGTGAGTAGCCGCCGTGTACGGCAATGGTTTCGAGCTTCATGTCGCAGGTTTCCCCTCGGTGAACGTGGCGGCAAGTATAGCCAGCGCGAGGTCAATCCCAAACCCAGGGAATGTGGCAGAGCGGTACGTTGGCCGTTATCCGGCACAGCTCGCTTCAGCCCTCCGCCACCACCCCCAGCACCGCCTCGCCATACGCTTCCAGCTTCTTCGTCCCCAGACCCGAGATCTCGCCCAGTTCCGCCAGCGTGGCGGGGCGGCGGGCGGCGATTTCGCGCAGGGTGGCATCGTGCAGGATGACGTAGGCGGGGACGCCTTTTTCGTTGGCGGTTTCGCGGCGCCAGCTGCGCAGCGAGAGGAACAGTGGATCTTCGTCGTCGTGAACACCTGCGCCGCCGCTTGGGGCGAAGCGCAATTTCTTGCGCGCAGGCCGCGCTTCGATCGCGCGCAGCATGACGGTCTCTTCGCCCTTCAGCACCGGTCGGGCGGCGGCGGTGAGTTTCAACGCGCCGTAGGCGGTGTGATCGACTTCCAGCAATCCGCGCACCACCAGTTGGCGCAGCACGGCACGCCAGACCTTGTCGGTCTGGCTGGCGCCGATTCCGAATACGCTCAACTCGCCGTGGCCGAAGCGGTCGATTTTCTCGGTGGTCTTGCCGAGTAGCACGTCGATGACGTGGCCGGCACCGAAGCGCTGGCCGGTGCGGTAAATAGCCGAGAGCAGCTTCTGCGCGGCCTCGGTGCCGTCCCATAGCGTCGGTGGATTGAGACAGACGTCGCAGTTGCCGCACGGCTGGCTGGCTTCGCCGAAGTAACTCAGCAGCGCGACGCGGCGACAACTCGCGGCCTCGCACAGGCCGACCAGCGCATCGAGCTTGGCGTGGCCGATGCGCTTGTGGGCGTCCTCGGCCTCACCCTCGTCGATGAAGCGGCGCTGGGTGACGACGTCCTGCAGCCCCCACGCCATCCACGCTTCGGCCGGCTCGCCGTCGCGCCCGGCGCGGCCGGTTTCCTGGTAATAGCCTTCGACCGAACGCGGCAGATCCGTGTGCGCGACGAAGCGCACGTCGGGCTTGTCGATACCCATGCCGAACGCGAGCGTGGCGACCATGACGACGCCGTCTTCGCGCAGGAATTTTTCCTGGTGACGGCGGCGCGTGGTGTTGTCCATGCCGCCGTGGTAGGGCAAGGCGGTCAGGCCGGCCTGCTTCAACGCGTCGGCGGTGTCCTCGACCTTTTTGCGGGTGCTGCAGTAGACGATGCCAGCTGCGCCTTTGTGTTCGCTTAGGAAATCCAGCAGTTGGCGGCGTGGGTCGGACTTTTCGGCAATGCGATAGCGGATGTTGGGGCGGTCGAAGCTGGCGACGAAGACGCGCGCGGCGCCAAGGTCGAGGCGGATGAGGATTTCGGCACGGGTGGCGGCGTCCGCCGTCGCGGTCAAAGCAATCCGCGGCACCTCGGGAAAGCGCTCGTGCAAGGCCGACAGGCCGAGGTATTCCGGGCGGAAATCGTGTCCCCACTGCGAGACACAGTGTGCTTCGTCGATGGCAAATAACGCGACCTGCGCCTGTTCGAGCAGGCTTTGAAAACGTGGGGTGAGCAGGCGTTCCGGGGCGACGTAGAGCAGTTTTAGTTGCCCCGCAACAAAGTCGCGTTCGACCTGCATCGCCGTCGCCGCGTCGAGGCTGGAGTTGAGGAAGGCCGCGGCGATGCCCAGTTCCTGCAACGCCGCGACCTGATCCTGCATCAGCGCGATCAGCGGCGACACCACCACCGCGCAGCCGTCGCGCAGCAGCGCGGGAATCTGGAAACACAGCGATTTGCCGCCGCCGGTCGGCATCAGCACCAGCGCGTCGCCGCCTGCCGCAATGGTATCGATAATGGCGGCCTGCTCGCCGCGAAACGCGGGGTAGCCAAAAATGCGGGTGAGCAGGCTCAGGGCGGTGTCGGGCATGGAATTCAGTGCTGGCGGAAGATGTGTCACGTTCGATATAATTGTGTCACGTTTTGCGCCGCTTATATCCTTTGGGGAGGCTTCTGATGAAAACCATGACCATACGCGAGGCCCGCGAAGGCCTGTCGCACCCCGACGAAATGTTCGCCGACGCCGACGAAGTGCTGGTGGTGAAGCATGGCGAGCCGGTGGCGCGCATCCTGCCGGTGAAACCGCGCAAGAAGGCATTCCGTTCGCTGGCGGCATTTCGCGCGACGATGCCGTTTCAGGATGTGCCGAGCGAAGTTCTGATTCGCGAAGACCGCGACGAACGCGGCTGATGCATGTCTACCTCGACACCAGCGCGCTGGTGAAGCGCTACCTGCCCGAGCGCAACAGCGAGGCGTTCGATGCCTATTTTTCCGAACTGGGGCCTGCTCACATCAGCCGTCTCACGCTGGTCGAATTGCGCTCGACCTTCGCCCGCAAACGCCGCGAGGCACGTCTCAACCCGGAACAGGAAGCGGCCGTGATGAACGAAGTGCGCACCGACATCCAGAATGGCCTGCTCAGCGTTGCGCCCTCAACCGATGCCGATTTCATCGAAGCCTTGCGCTTGATCGACGAACTTGCCGCATTGCCCTTGCGTACGCTCGACGCGCTCCATCTGGCGACCGCCTCCGTGCTCGGCTCCGCCGTCATCGCCACCGCCGACGACGTGATGCGTCGCGCCGCCCATCAACTCCAACTCGAAGTCGCCTATTTCGGCGATTAAATCCCCACTCATCATGACTACCGAAACCCTCACCCCGCCACTAGACGAGAACCAGATCATTGCCGAACGTCGCGCCAAGCTCGCGGCGATTCGTGAGCAAGGCGTCGCCTTCCCCAACGACTTCGAGCGCCGCGACTACGCCGGCAAGCTGGCCGCCGCCCACGGCGACAAGACCAAGGAAGCACTCGAAGCCGAGGCGATCGAGGTACAACTCGCCGGCCGCATGATGCTCAAACGCGTGATGGGCAAGGCCAGCTTCGCCGCGCTGCAGGACATGAGCGGACGCATCCAGGTCTATGTGTCAAACGACCTCACCGGCACCGAATCGCACGACGCCTTCAAACGCTGGGACCTGGGCGACTTCATCGGCGTGACCGGCACACTGTTCAAGACCAACAAGGGCGAGCTGACCATCCAGGCGAAATCGATCCGCCTGCTGTCGAAGGCGCTGCGCCCGCTGCCGGAAAAATTCCACGGCCTGGCTGACCAGGAACAGAAATACCGCCAGCGTTATCTCGACCTCATCACGAGCGAGTCGACCCGCGAAACCTTCGCGCGCCGCTCCAAAATCATCCACGCCATTCGTGGCTTCATGATCGAACGCGATTTTCTCGAAGTCGAAACGCCGATGATGCATCCCATTCCCGGGGGCGCGGCGGCCAAGCCTTTCGCCACCTACCACAACGCGCTCGACATGGAAATGTTCCTGCGCATCGCGCCCGAGCTGTATCTCAAGCGCCTGGTGGTCGGCGGCTTCGAGAAGGTGTTCGAGATCAACCGCAACTTCCGTAACGAAGGCCTCTCGACACGCCACAACCCCGAGTTCACCATGATGGAGTTCTACGAGGCCTATCGGGAATACCGCTATCTGATGGACTTCACCGAGGAACTGATCCGCCACACCGCGGTCGCCGTTACCGGCTCGACCACGGTCGCCTACCAGGGGCAGGCAATCGAACTCGGCAAGCCGTTCGACCGCCTCACCATCGTCGACGCGATCCGCAAATACAACCCGCAGTACACGGTGGAGCAGCTGAACGATCGCGACTGGCTGGTCGGCCAGTTCACCAGCATGCATGCCAAATACCGCCCGCACGACGGCCTCGGTGGGCTGCAATTGAGCTTCTTCGAGGAAACCACCGAGGCGTTGCTGATCCAGCCAACCTTCATCATCGACTACCCGGCCGAGGTCTCGCCGCTGGCGCGCCGTTCCGACCTGCATCCGGAAATCACCGAGCGCTTCGAGCTGTTCATCACCGGGCGCGAAATGGCGAATGGTTTCTCCGAATTGAACGACGCCGAGGACCAGGCCGCACGCTTCATGGATCAGGTGCAGCAGAAAGAGGCCGGCGACGAGGAAGCGATGCACTACGATGCCGACTACATCCGCGCACTGGAGCATGGCCTGCCGCCCACCGGTGGCTGCGGCATCGGCATCGACCGCCTGGTGATGCTGCTGACCGATTCGCCGAGCATCCGCGATGTGATCCTGTTCCCGCAGATGAGGCGGGAAGCCTGAGCCTTTCGATCAAGCCCTGGACAAGCACTTCCGCTAAAATCGACCCTGTTCATCACAATATTTCTGGTCCCATCCACATGACTGACGCCCTCAACACCCACGATTCCTTTACCTCCGGCAAGCGCAACGTCCAGTTCGCCTCGCTGAAAAAACTCGAGGCCGCATTGGGCGTGTCGGTTGCACGTTTGCCGGTATCGATCCGCATCGTGCTGGAATCGGTACTGCGCAATTGCGACGGGGTCAAAGTGACGACCGATCATGTCAAGCAATTGGCCAACTGGCAGCCCAACGCCGCCCGCACCGAAGAAATTCCCTTCACCGTGGCACGGGTGATCCTGCAGGATTTCACCGGCGTGCCGCTGTTGGCCGACCTCGCGGCCATGCGTTCGGCTGCAGCGCGCGCCGACAAGGATCCGCACAAGATCGAACCGCTGGTGCCGGTGGACATGGTGGTCGACCACTCCATCCAGGTCGACAAGTTCGGCAGCCCGGATGCGCTCGACCTCAACATGAAGATCGAGTTCGAACGCAACCAGGAGCGTTACCAGTTTCTGAAATGGGGCATGCAGGCTTTCGAGACCTTCAAGGTCGTGCCGCCCGGCGTCGGCATCGTGCATCAGGTCAACATGGAATACCTGGCACGCGGCGTGATGGAAAAGGACGACCTAGCCTATCCCGACACCTTGGTCGGCACCGATAGTCACACCACCATGATCAACGGCCTCGGCGTAGTAGCCTGGGGCGTGGGCGGCATCGAGGCCGAAGCGGCCATGCTCGGCCAGCCCGTGTATTTCCTCACCCCCGATGTGGTCGGCGTGAACCTCACCGGCCGCACCCGGCCCGGCATCACCGCCACCGACGTGGTGCTGACCATTACCGAAATACTGCGCAGTGCCAAGGTCGTCGGCAAGTTCGTCGAGTTCTTTGGCGAAGGCGCGGCGGCCCTGCCGGTCACCGACCGCGCGACGATCGCCAACATGGCGCCGGAATACGGCGCGACCATGGGTTTCTTCCCGGTTGACGAGGCCACCTGCCAGTACTTCACCGCCACCGGCCGCTCAGCCGAGCAGGTCGATCTGATTCGCGATTACTACCAGGCGCAGCAGCTGTTCGGTATTCCGAAAGCGGGCGACATCGACTATTCGCAAATCCTCACGTTCGACCTTTCCACGGTTGAGCCCTCGATCGCCGGCCCCAAGCGGCCGCAGGATCGCATCGCGCTGGCTGCCGTCGATACCGCCTTTGACACACTGATGCAAAAGCCCAAAGACCAGGGCGGCTACGGCAAGACCGAAGAAGATCTGCGCCGCACCTACGCGGTCGAGGGCGGCGGCGAGTTGCGTCATGGCAGCGTGGTCATCGCGGCCATCACCTCGTGCACCAACACCTCCAATCCGGGCGTGATGATCGCGGCGGGCCTGCTCGCCAAGAAGGCGGTCGAGCTCGGCCTCTACACCCCGGCCCACGTCAAAACCAGCATGGGTCCCGGCTCGCGCGCGGTGACCGAATACCTGAAGACGGCCGAGCTGCTGCCCTATCTGGAAAAGCTGGGCTTTGGCGTGGTCGGCTACGGCTGCACGACCTGCATCGGCAACTCCGGCCCGCTGCCGGAAGCCATCGAAAAAACCATGCTCGACAATGATCTGGTGGCCTGCTCGGTGCTCTCCGGCAACCGCAACTTCGAAGCGCGCGTGCACCAGAATGTCAAGGCCAACTTCCTGATGTCGCCACCGCTGGTCGTCGCCTTTGCCCTGGCCGGACGCGTCCCGTTCAACGTCGAAAAAGACCCGATCGGCTCCGGCAAAAATGGCCCGGTCTACCTGCGGGACATCTGGCCGAGCAACGAAGAAGTGGCCGCCCTGCTGCACCACTCCACCGATGCCGGCGCCTACAAGAGCTACGCCAATGTCGGCGCCAACAACCCGCTGTGGGATGGGGTCAGCGCCCCCAGTGGAGCAGTATATGAATGGGATGAAGCCTCGACCTACATCCAGGAGCCGCCGTTCTTCACCCATGAAACCGCCGCCAGCCCGGCCATCAAGGGCGCGCGCGCGCTGGCGATTTTCGGCGACTCCGTCACCACCGACCACATCAGCCCCGCCGGCGGTATCAAGCCGACTTCACCCGCTGGTGCCTACCTCACCGAACACAAGGTGCAACAGGCCGACTTCAACAGCTACGGCGCACGCCGCGGCAACCACGAAGTGATGATGCGCGGCACCTTTGCCAACGTGCGGATCAAGAACCTGATGATTCCCGGCAGCGAAGGCGGTATCACGCTGAAGGATGGTGCGGAAAAATCGATCTATGACGCCGCCATGGAATACCAGAGCGAAGGCATGCCGTTGATGATTTTTGCCGGCGAGGAATACGGCACCGGCTCCAGCCGCGACTGGGCGGCCAAGGGCACCACCCTGCTCGGCGTGAAGGCGGTCGTCGCCAAAAGCTTCGAACGTATCCATCGCTCCAACCTGGCCGGCATGGGCGTGCTGCCCTGCCAGTTCAAGGACGGCGTCGATGCGGCGACCTTGAAGCTCGACGGCAGCGAAAGCTTTGATCTCGAAGGCACCGAGTCCGGTATCACGCCACAGCAGGATGTCACGCTGGTGATTCATCGCGCCAATGGCACGACCGAGCGGGTCGCACTCAAGCTGCGCATCGATACCCCGATCGAGGTCGAGTATTACAACCAGGGCGGGATTCTGCCGTTCGTGCTGGGCCAGCTGCTGGCTTGAACCTGCGGACCTGCGGCGCCAGCGCTACCATGATTGGATCGCTGGCGTACACGATCCACCCGGCTCGGGTCGTGAATCCTTACCCGTTGGTCTTCTGCAGGAGTCGCCGATGAAACGCACAGCACTTTCCGCCTTCGCCATCCTTGCTGCCGTATTGCAGGCGGGCTGTAGCGATGACCAGCCGCTGACCTATCAGACCCGGATCAAACCGGTCCTTGATGCCCATTGCGTGTCATGCCATGTGCCCGGCCAGCCCGGGTACGAACAGACCGGCCTGCGTCTCGACAGCTATGAAGCGCTGATGAAGGGTGCCCGGCTCAACCCGGTGGTGCGCCCGGGTTCCAGTCTAAGCAGCACCCTGCACCGGGTGGTGTCCGGTCATCTCGATCCGTCTATCCGCATGCCGCACGGCGGCTCCACCCTGTCCGAAAAGAACGCACGCCTGATCGGCACCTGGATCGATCAGGGCGCGAAGTACTGACCAGGCAAACACGCATCAGCGAGACGCGAGCTTCCGGTAGAGCGTCCGTTCGCTGATTCCCGGTTGCGCGGCCAGCGAGTTGCGCTCGCCGCCATGGTCCGCCATCGCCCATTGCAGCTTGGTGCGCCAGCGCTCATTCCAGATAACGCAGTTCGCCCGTTGCCAGTGGCACGATATCGTCCACGTCCGGCATCCTTGGTGCCTCATTGCCTGCCAACTCGGTCGGTAGATGTTCCTCCAGAAAAATTATGCCAGCCGGCGCTTTGCACATTGCCGCCAGCTTGATCTATGCTTTTTATTGATCTATGACTTTTTAAGTCAAAGGACAATAAAAACGCCAGCTTGTTCGATGAAGTTGGCACGGCCGTTGTGAATACTGGAGTACCCATGAAGCCCCCCATGCCCGCCTTCCTGCACCACCCCCTGGCCCGGGAAATCTCGCTCGCCATCGTCATCAAGCTGTTGCTGATCGCAGCCATTTTTTATGCGTTTTTCGACGGCCGTGCGCTGCGCCCCGATGCCGATGCCGTTGCCGAGCGCCTGGCCAGCCCCAATCAACCCGCCCATGCCTCTCAACACCCACCCGGGAGCTCTCATGCTGACTGAAGAACTCGTCGACCTGTCGCGGCTGCAATTTGCCGTCACCGCGCTGTATCACTTCCTGTTCGTGCCGCTGACGCTGGGCCTGGCGGTGATCCTGGTGGTGATGGAGTTGGCCTACGTCGTGACCGACCGCCCGATCTACAAGGATATGGTGCGATTCTGGGGCAAGCTGTTCGGGATCAACTTCGCGCTCGGGGTGACCACCGGCCTCACCCTCGAATTCCAGTTCGGCACCAACTGGGCGTATTACTCGCATTACGTCGGTGACATTTTCGGCGCGCCGTTGGCGATCGAGGGGCTGATGGCGTTCTTCCTCGAATCGACCTTCATCGGCCTGTTCTTCTTCGGTTGGGACCGCCTCAACAAATGGCAGCACTTCATGGTGACGGTGCTGATGGCGCTCGGCTCCAACCTCTCGGCATTGTGGATCCTGATCGCCAACGGCTGGATGCAGAATCCACTCGGCGCGGAGTTTTCGTACGTCACCATGCGCATGGAAATGACCGACTTCTGGGCGATCGTATTTAACCCGGTGGCGCAGGCCAAATTCGTCCACACGGTGTCGGCGGGCTACGTCACCGCGTCAGTGTTCGTGCTCGGCATTTCCAGCTGGTACCTGCTGCGGGGTCGCGACCTCGACTTCGCGCGTCGCTCATTCCGTGTCGCCGCCGGCTTCGGCTTCGCCTCGGCACTGTCGGTGATCGTGCTGGGTGACGAATCCGGTTACACCCTGAGCGAATCGCAGCAGGCCAAGATGGCAGCGATGGAGGCGATGTGGGAAACCGAACCCGCGCCCGCCGCGTTCACGCTGTTCGCGCTGCCGAACGAGGCGGCCCAGCGCAATGATTACGAACTGCAGATTCCATACGTGCTGGGGTTGATCGGCACCCGCTCGATCACCGAGACGATGCCCGGTATCCGCGAGATCAAGGAAAAAAACCGCGAACGCATCGTGGAAGGGATCAAGGCGGTGAGCGCTCTGGAGCAACTGCGGAGGAATCGCGACGATACCGCTGCGCTCGCCCGGTTCGAAGCCCACCAGGCCGATCTCGGTTTTGGCCTGCTGCTGAAAAAATACATCGTCGACGTGTCGCAGGCGACACCGGACATGATTCAGCAGGCAGTCGATGACACCATCCCGCGGGTCGCGCCGCTGTTCTGGAGTTTCCGCGTCATGGTCGGGCTCGGCTTTGCGTTCCTGCTGCTGTTCACACTGGCACTGTTCTATTCGATCAAGGGCAATTTCACCGAGAAGAAATGGCTGCTGCGCTGGGCGGTGTGGTTCATTCCGATGCCGTGGATCGCCGCGGAACTCGGCTGGATCGTCGCCGAATACGGCCGCCAGCCGTGGACGATCTACGGTGTATTGCCGACGCACATTTCGGTTTCCAATATCTCGGTGGCGAATGTATACGGCTCGCTCGCGGGCTTTATCGGCTTCTATACCGTGCTGCTCGTCGTCGAGATTTATCTGATGCGGAAATACGTACTGCTTGGACCGGCCAGCCTCGGTACCGGCAAATACCACGGCGAGCAGTCAACAGGCGGCGCATTGCCTGCAGGCGCTGCATCGAACGAGATTTAAGGAGTAGACATGGACTACGAAACCCTCAAACTCGTGTGGTGGCTGCTGGTCGGGGTGCTGCTGATCGGCTTCGCGGTCATGGACGGCCACGACATGGGCGTCGGCACCCTGCTGCCCTTCGTCGGCAGGAGCGACCTCGAACGCCGCGCCGTCATCAACACCGTCGCCCCGCACTGGGAAGGCAACCAGGTCTGGTTCGTCACCGCAGGCGGGGCGCTGTTCGCCGCTTGGCCGCTGGTCTACGCCACCGCGTTCTCGGGCTTTTACTGGGCGATGATGGCAGCGTTGTGGGCCTTGTTCTTCCGCCCGGTCGGCTTCACCTACCGTTCCAAAATCCACAACGCCGCCTGGCGCAGCACCTGGGACTGGGGCCTGTTCATCGGCAGCGCGGTGCCGCCGCTTATCTTCGGCGTCGCCTTCGGCAACCTGCTGCTGGGCGTGCCATTTCACTTCGATGATCTGATGATGTCGACCTATACCGGCAGTTTCTGGGCGCTGCTCAATCCGTTTGCACTGCTGGCTGGTGTCGTGAGTCTGGGCATGCTCACCTTCCACGGCGCGAACTATCTGATGCTGCGCACCGAAGGCGCCATCTACCGCCGCACCCGCAGCGCCAGCCTGATCTTTGGCGCGCTGACCTTCATCGCTTTCGCGCTCGCCGGATGGTGGGTCGCGACCGGCATCGACGGCTATGTCATCACCAGTGTCATCGACGGCAACAGCCCGCCCGACCCGCTGTCCAAAACCGTAGAAACTGCTGCCGGTGCCTGGATGACCAACTACCACAGCTACGTGTGGGCGAAATGGGTGCCGATCGCGGCATTCGTCGCGCTAGCTGCAGGAATCCTGTTCGCGCGCCTCAACAAGGCCGGGCTGGCATTCTGGTCGTCGTCGATCGCCTGCGCCGGCATCATCGGCACCGCCGGGGTTTCGATGTTCCCCTTCATCATGCCGTCGTCGACCGACCCGCGTTCCAGCCTCACCGCGTACGACGCCGTGTCGTCGCAACTCACACTCGGCCTGATGCTGGGTGTCACGGTGATCTTCCTGCCGCTGATCGCGATCTACACCTCATGGGCCTACAAGGTGATGTGGGGCAAGGTGACGACCGAATTCATCTCCGCCAACGACAAGTCGGTTTACTGAAAGGAACGTGCATGTGGTATTTCGCTTGGATACTCGGAGTGACGATGGCCGTGCTGCTCGCCTCGATCAGCGCAATGATGGGCGACGCCAGGGAATACGCGTCCGACGAAGCGCGCGACCCGGCCGCAGACGACGCCCGGCAGGCTTGATCCTTATCGTGACGAACTCGCCCGCGCCATGCGGGCATGGTCATACTATCGGCCTGATTTCAGCGAGTCATCACAGGAGTTGTCCATGAGTACCCCCCACATCGTCATTCTCGGATCGGGATTCGCCGCGCTCACCGCGGTGCGCGAACTGCGCCGACACGACCGCGCAGCCCGCATCACGCTGGTCGCGCCCAAAGCCGAGCTGATGTACTACCCGAGCCTGATCTGGGTGCCTGCCGGATTGCGGCGCGGCGCCGACCTCGAGATCGACGTGTCGGGCTTTCTCGCCGAGCACGATGTTGCCTTCCACGCGGGGCGGGTGACAGGCCTCGCCGATGGCGGCCGTACGGTACTGACCGACAACGGCAGCGTAAGCAATGATGCGCTGCTGATCGCCAGCGGCGGCCGTTTCCTCAAGGCCATGCCCGGCATCGAACACGCGCTGACGATCTGCGAAGGCTCAAGCGCAGCCGAGGCGATCCGCGGACGCCTGGAAAAAATGGACCGCGGTACGATCGCCTTCGGTTTCGGCACCAACCCCAAGGAGCAGGGCGCGATGCGCGGCGGACCGATGTTCGAACTGCTGTTCGGCATCGACACGCTGCTGCGCCGTCAGGGGCGGCGTGATCGCTTCAAGCTGGTGTTCTTCCACGCCGCCACGGAACCGGGCAAGCGCCTGGGCACAAAGGCGGTCGCCGGGTTGCTGCGCGAAATGAAGAAACGCGACATCGCCACCCACCTCGGCCACAAGCCCACCGGCTTCGAGGCCGACCGGGTCAAGACCGAAGGCGGCGACGTGCCCGCCGACCTGATTCTCTTCATGCCCGGCATGGCGGGGCCTGCCTGGGCGAGCGAGGCCGGGCTACCGCTGTCCGATGGCGGCTTCTTCCGGGCCGACGCGCATTGCCAGGTCGCCGGCACCGACAAGGTCTACGTGGCTGGCGATTCCGGCAGCTACCCCGGGCCCGACTGGCTGCCCAAGCAGGCGCACATCGCCGACCTGCAGGCCAGCGCCGCTGCGAAAAATCTGCTGCGGGCGCTGGCGGGCAAGCCGCCGGTCGCACGCTTCAAGGTCGAGCTCATCTGCATCGTCGATACGCTCGACCGCGGCATCCTCGTTTACCGTAACGAAAAGCGCGCCATCATGCTGCCGCCGTGCCGTCTGTTTCACTGGGCCAAGCGCTTTTTCGAGTGGCAGTATCTGCGCCCCTACCGCCGCACCAGACGCACGTGAACGGCGCATTCAACAGCGGCTGGGCGCGTGGTACTTCGCTGGGAACAGCACTGGTGATGATGGGCCTGATCACCGTGTTTCCGCGCGGTCTGGCGGCCGCCGACGGCAGCCCGATCAGCCACGGCATTCTCGCGCTCATCATGTGGGGCCTGTCGGCCGGCTTCGTTCACGGCGTCGGCTTTGTTCCTCACAACCCGCTGTTACGGGTGGCGCTTGGTCCGCTGATCGCCTGGCCGTTGCTGGGCGTCGGGCTGGCTTTTTATATCCGGTATTTTTTGAGGTGACGCCATGCATGCGACCAATCCGCCCGACCTGTCTTCCTATCAGCGAATCGGCGGCGATGCTGCGATCCGCCAGCTGGTCGACCGCTTCTATGAACTGATGGACGAGCTTCCCGAAGCCTACGCCGCACGCAAGCTTCACCCGGCCAATCTTGAGGAATCCGCCAACAAGCTGTTTGATTTTCTCTCCGGCTGGCTCGGCGGTCCCCAGCGTTTCATCGAAAAGCACGGCCACCCGATGCTGCGGCGCCGTCATTTGCCGTATGCCATCGGCGCCGAAGAACGCGATCAATGGCTGCTGTGCATGAAGCTGGCGCTGGAGGAAACGGTGGCGGATGTTCCGTTGCGGGACACCCTGTATGCCCAGTTTATCCAGCTCGGCGAGCACATGCGCAACCGCGACGAGAACACTGGCGCTGGGCGCCCGGCCAGGCATTCCACCGGACAAAACACGAAGCCCGAATGATCGTGCTTTGATCTGCCAGCCGCCTGGCCCGGTAGATGGCGTTTGCCTGCCTGCCAGGCGCAAGGCTGAATAGCAAGGCCAGGACCACCGAAACCAGCCCTGAGCAAGCCGTCGAGTCCTATCTGGCGGGCACGCTGCCACTGGGCGAGCCCGAGGCACATAGCAAACACGACCACCACGACGAGCACTGAGCGCGTCTGTTGCAACCCGAACCGAGTCAACCCAAGCCAACCGAGAGGGAGCGCCCGATGAAACAGACCCTGCTGCAGGAAAAATACCCGATCTTCGTTGCCGAGATCGACAAGACCGAAACCAGCTGCCAAAGCGTCGACGAGGTGGTGAGCTACCTCAAGCAGAAGATCGCCACCGACCCCAAGGTGCAGTTCATCGGCGTGTTTGATCACTACGCGCACACCCAACGCATCAAGGGCGAGATCAACCCCGAAATCAAGGCTGCGGTCGACGTGATCTTCTGCTTCGGCTTGGCCCTGCCCAACCCTCAGGTGCTGGCGGTGCGTCCGCGTTCGATCGGCGTGGCAGACATGGGCGGCAAGTTCGTGGTGAGTTTCATGGAGGCCCCGATGCAGCCTGCCAACGAGGCGATGGAGGCCTGGGCCAAGGGGCTGCGCGACAAGGACTGAGCCGTGCCTGTTCCCTGTGCCGCGACTGAACCGGCACCGTAGCGTGCGAACGGACTGCGCTGACGACTCCGATTGACACAATCAATCGATCATCGCGGAGCAATCGATTGGACGTAGTTGCGATTCCGGCCTAAGCTAAGCATTATTAGCAAATGCTAATAACCAATCCATCCGACGAGAGGAAATGAACATGTCTGAAACCACATCCTGCCGCGCCCTCCCCCAGATCAACGCCCCGGCGCCGAATTTCGAAGCCAAGACCACCCATGGCGTGAAAAAGCTGGCCGACTACAAGGGCCGGTGGCTGGTGCTGTTTTCCCATCCGGCCGACTTCACCCCGGTCTGCACCACCGAGTTCATCGGCTTCGCCAAGCATCATCCCGAGTTCCAGAAACTCAACTGCGACCTGCTCGGCCTGTCGATCGACAGCTACTACTCGCACGTCGCCTGGGTGCGCAACATCAAGGAAAAATTCGGGGTGGAGATTCCCTTTCCGATCATCGAAGACCTGTCGATGAAAGTCGCCAACGACTACGGCATGATTCATCCGGACGCGGCCGATACTTCGGCAGTGCGTGCGACCTTCGTCATCGACGACAAGGGCATCCTGCGGGCGATGGTGTACTACCCGATGACCAACGGCCGCTCGATTCCCGAGTTCGTCCGCCTGGTCAACGCGCTGCAGACCTCGGACAAGAACCAGGTCGCGACCCCGGAAGGCTGGCAGCCGGGTGACAAGGTCATCGTTCCGCCGCCGGCCGACGTCGATGCTGCCGAGGCCCGGATGAATGAAGGCTACGAATGCAGCGACTGGTACTTCTGCAAGAAGTCGCTGTAATTACTGTAATCACACTCCTGCCCGCCCCTGTCGGGGCGGGCGTTTCATGCGTGCCGCCCGAGCGTGCGGCACGCAATCCGCGCTGAAAGAAGCGCAAGTCAAACCGCCCACCCAATGGTTCAAGGAAATGTGAACAACTGCGCAAACAGCGCGCTCACCTTGTCGGGCGGCAGCGGCTTGGCGACCACGTAACCCTGGATTTCGTCGCAGCCCTGGGCTTTCAGATACGCCACCTGCTCGGCCGATTCGACCCCTTCGGCCACCACCCGCAAATTCAGCGCATGCGACAGTCGAATGATGGCGTTGGCGATCCCCGCGTCATCGGTGTCGGTCAGCACATCGTCGATCAGGCTCTTGTCGATTTTCAGTGCGTCGATCGGCATCCGCTTCAACTGGCCCAGGTTGGAATGGCCGGTGCCGAAGTCGTCGATGTACACATGCAGCCCGCGCTGGCGCAGGGCGTCGAGCATGCCGAAGCTGCGGATCGGGTTCTCCATCGCCGCGCTCTCGGTCACCTCCAGTTGCAAATAGGCGGAGTCCATTCCGGTCTCCTGCAGAATCGCGTCGATGTCCTCGATCAGGCGCGCATCCGAGAACTGGCGTGGTGACAGGTTGATGGCGACTGGCGGCGGATCGAGCCCGGCGTCACGCCAGCCGATCCACTGCTCGCACGCGGCGCGCGCCACCCAGCGTCCGAGCGGCATGATCAGGCCGGTTTCCTCGGCCACCGGGATGAACTGGTCGGGCCAGATCATGCCGCCCGAGCGGGGCAGCCAGCGCGCCAGCGCTTCCAGCCCGACCACCCGGCCGCTGGCGAGATCGACCTTGGGCTGGTATACCAGCGCCAGCTCCTCACGCTCGAATGCCTGCCGCAGGCCGGTTTCCAGGGTTAGTTGCTGCTGCACCACGGTGTTCAGTTCGTCGCTGAAATACTCAAATCCGCTGCGCCGCTGCTTCGCCTGATACATCGCCAGATCGGCCTGCCGCAACAGGGTGTTGGCATCGAGGCCATCGTCCGGATACACGCTGATGCCGATGCTGGCGCCGATGGCGTAGCGCCGCTGATCGAGCTTGAACGATTCGGCCACCGCCTTGATCAGCTTGCGCGCGACCCGGCTGGCGGCGCGCGAAGCGGGAGGATGGCTCAGGATGACGGCAAATTCGTCACCGCCCAGGCGGGCGACGAAATCATCGGCGCGCAATTGTTCGTCCAGCCGGTTGGCGACGATGCGCAGCACCTGGTCGCCCACTTCGTGGCCCTGCGAATCGTTGATGTGCTTGAACCGGTCGAGATCGATAAATAGCAGTGAAACCTGGAATTTTTCACGCTGCGCCCGCGCCAGCGCATGGCCAAGAAAATCCTGAAAATACGAACGGTTGGGCAGCCCGGTCAGCGGATCGTGGTTGGCCAGCATGTCGAGCCGCATTTCGGAATAGCGGCGCTCGGTCAGGGCGGCGGCCACGAACAGGCCTCCCAGCGCCATCGTCATCATACTGATCTGCAGGGCAAACACGTCGCGCGGGATGGCGGCGCCGGTGATCCCGCCGAAGGAGATCACCGCGACCCCGAGCACGATCAGTGCCGACAGAAAGATCGCCAGACTCGCCCCGGTCACCGAGAACCGCAATGCCGCCCACAACACTCCGGGCAGCAGGACGAACAGGACGATTTCGGCAGGCCGCAGAAGCTCGGCATACTGCATCATCAGCCGGGTCAGCAGCAGCATGCCGAGCACCAGGATCAGCGCTTCCAGGCGCGCACCCTTGTTGGTCGGCAACAAGTCCCAGCGCGATAGCGTCAGCAGCAGCGGCGCAACCAGGTACACCCCCAGCAGATCACCCAGCCACCAGACCCACACGTTACGCAAACTCGAGCCTGCGTTCAGCTCACTGAAAAAATGCAGGCTGAACGCGCCCGCCAGCGCCGTGACCGCGCATCCGAGCGGAGCGGCCAAAAGCGCGAACTTGGCGACGCTGGATACATAATCGAGGGTGGGACTGAAGGGCTGGAGGTGGCGCGGCAGATAGCCCATGATCGCGGCCCCCGCGGTCGCACCGAGCGCGACATGGAATGCCTCGTCAAGCGGCAGGAACAGGCTGTATAGCGCGAACGACCCCAGCAACACTCCCATCACGCCCGCCGCGCCGAAACGCAGGCTTGCCGCAGCGCCGATTCCGGCCGCCAGCCAGACCACGGCGACGACTTCCGCCATGTAGGCAGCGAGCTTGAGACTGATCCAGCCTGCCAGCGCGTAGGCCAGCGCGGTCAGGCCAACGATCAGCGCGAAGTGCCTGACTTCAGCGGGAAGCGGCAGTGCCAGGCGCGGCAAGCTGGAAAACCGGCTTATTGCACGGGATCGAGCTCGGCACGGACCGACTCAAGCGCGTCCTTAAGCGTTTCTTCCGACAGCCCATTGAGCTGTTCGGCCAGCATTTCCGCCGCGTCGATGGTATCGGTCTCGTCGGGCAGACTGTCGGTGTCGAGGTTGGCGACGAATACCGCCGCCGCGCCCGTCACCTGCAGCAACTGAAGGCGCTCGTTCATCAGCATTTCGATCTCGTCGCGCAGCAGGCGAACTTCGTCTTCTTTCATGGCGTGCAGACTCATGCGTGTCTCCGTATTGTGCGGTCGGTCAGCCAAACAGGGTCAACACCCCGGTGTAGCCGTATAAGCGATTGTGGGAAATTTCGCCGTTGGCAAAAAAACCTACCAGCGGAAAATCCCCCAGGGTGTCGCGAATCAGTTCCATCTCTCGATTCGGTACGCCGAACATGTGGCGGCCGCGGCCCAGGCAGGAATAATACACGCCGCCCCGGATCGGCGTGTCGAGCTGCGCGCCGATGGCCGCGAGCATACGCAGCAGGTCGTCTTCGGCAGTATGCTGATCGCGCCGACAGAACAGCAGTTCGTCCCCCGGCTCGACGTATTCGCCGACCGCCACCAGCTTGTTCTGCGGATCGACGCCGAGGATATTGCGCACCAGATAGTCGCCGGTATCGGAGCCGCGTACCGGCAGACCGACAAAGATATAACCCGCTGCGCGGCGCAGGTCCCGCGCCAGCACCTCGCCGATCTCCTCTTTCATCACCTCCAGCGCCGGGCGCTGATCCAGGCTGCCGATGACGTTCTTGTCGGCGGCGGTGACGCGATGGCGCGGCCCCAGCGGCGAGACACCCTGGGTCAGCCGTGTCGCCAGTTTCACCCGCTCGCTGAATAGCACGCCAGACAGCCCGCCGCTCACCACGCCATCGCATATCTGCAGCGTTTCGCCGCGCGAACTCGACAGTCCACCGACGACAAACCCGCTCGACACCCGCGCGGCGAGGCCCTCGATCAGTTCCTGAATACGGCTGTTCGCCGGGTCGCCGTGCACCACGGCAAAGTAGGTATCCAGCGACAAGTCATCGATATCCTGCTGCGTGCGCAGCACCGGCAGCGTAGCGAAATCGGTTACGGCAAACTCGCCCAGCATCACCGCCATGGCTGGCTCTTCCAGGTATTCCACGCCGCTGGCGCACACCCCGACACCGACGCTGCCGGTCCAGTGCGCCACCCCGGTCGCGCTTCTGAAGAACGCCAGAATCGCATCGAGCTCGCCCGCAAAGGCGTCGGCCACATACAGAAAGCCCAGCGTCGCCGCCGCCGGTATCGCCCCCAACTGGCTCATGCAGGCCTGCGCCGCCTGGGTCCAGTCGGCGTCGGCGGCATGACCAAACCGGAAAGGGGGATTCATCGCTCGATTGCTGCCAGTGGTTGGCGCATCAGTAGCCGGTCTGGCTGCTGCGCGGCAATTCGCCTGAACCGAAGAAATTCCACAGCAGGTGCGCCACCACTTCGGGCGCGATCACGGTATGGTGGTTATGCGATTCCTGCAGCGCAACGCGCAGTTTCCTGCGCAAATCGGGGTCGCCGGTCAGATCGAAAATAATGTCGACCTTGGCGCCCATCGACACCACTTCGAGTGCATCCTCGAACACCGGCACCTTGCTGTGGCTGAAGCCCATTGCCACCGGTGAATCCAGATCGCGCGAGGCGACGGCGACAATTTCCACGTTGGCGTGCTGTTCCTGGATTTTCTCCAGAAAATGCTCCGCAAATTTCTCTCCGACCTCGCCCAAGCCCAGCAGGGCCACTCTTACAGCATGACTCATGGAACGTCTCCTCGTATCGCTTATGGTTGGAACCCCAGGCCAGCGGGTGCTCCGGGGCGCGCGACCCAAATACCTCACGCGGCACGCGCACCGGAAGCATACGGTCCCTGCCCGCGCCTGTCGATACGTGCGTAGCGGCGTGATTCGTCTCGTGCAGGCTGTCCAGGCAAGCGATGCTGCGCGATACTGTGGCCAGCCCGTTTCAAAATCCCATTGTCCATGCCCGATCACATCCTCTATCCGCCGATCACCCCCTACGCCAGCGGGATGCTGGAAACTGCAGGCGTCCACCGCATCTACTGGGAAACCTCGGGCAATCCCGACGGCATTCCGGTGCTGTTCGTGCATGGTGGTCCCGGTTCCGGCAGCTCGCCGATCCAGCGGCGATTTTTCGACCCGGCACGCTACCGCATCATCCTGTTCGACCAGCGCGGTTGCGGCCGCTCGACCCCGCACGGCGAACTTGCCGACAACACCACGCCGCACCTGATCGCCGACATCGAGGCGCTGCGGCACGAACTCGGGGTGGCATCGTGGCTGGTATTCGGCGGTTCGTGGGGGTCAACCCTGACACTTGCCTACGCCGAGGCGCACCCCGAGCGCTGCCGCGGACTGGTGCTGCGCGGGATATTCCTGTGCCGCAGCAGCGAAATCGACTGGTTTCTGTATGGCATCCGCGCCTTCTTCCCTGAAGCCCAGCGACAACTCGCCGAATTCATTCCGGAAGCCGAACGACACGACCTGCTGACCGCCTACCACCGTCGACTGGTCGACCCCGACCCCGCGGTCCACCAGCCTGCCGCCAGGCACTGGGCCACCTTCGAGGCCTCGTGTTCCACGCTGCTGCCCAATCCCCAGCTCGTCGCCGCATTCGGCAGCGACAAGACCGCGCTGTCGCTGGCACGCATCGAGGCGCACTACTTCATCCACAACGTTTTCCTGCCCGACAACAGCCTGCTCGGCAACGTCGAGCGGGTCCGCGCGATCCCGGCGGCGATCGTGCAGGGACGGTACGACGCCGTCTGCCCGGTCGTCTCGGCCGACGAACTGGCGCGCGCCTGGCCCGAGGCACGCTATGTCGTCGTCGCGGATGCCGGCCATTCGGCGTTCGAGCCCGGCATCGCACGTGAACTCGTCGCCGCGTGCGATCGTTTTGCCGACACAGGAGGCTTTAACTGATGGCGCTGTCACCCTACGTCTTCGATGCCAGTGCGGAAAATTTCAACCGCCTGGTGCTGGAAAACTCGCACAAGGGGCCGGTCCTGGTGCACTTCTGGACCCCCAAGGCCGGCCCCTGTTTCATTCTGATGCCGCGACTGGTCAAGCTCGCCGGCGAATACGGCGGCAAGTTCCTGCTCGTCATGCTGAACGCCGACGAACTCCCGGAACTGACGCGACGCTTCAGCGTGAATTCGGTCCCCACGGTGAAGTTTTTCTGGCGCGGCGAAGTCGCCCACACGATACACGGCGCCGATCCGGACAGCAGCTTTCGCGAAGCGCTCGACCGCTTCATCGCCAGCGACGCCAACCGCGCCCACGCGCTGGGAGTGGCGGCCTGGCAGGGCGGCAACATCAGCCAGGCGCGGATGCTGCTGGCCAACGCGGCGATGGCCGAACCCGAAAACCTCGCCATCCCGCGCGACCTCGCCAAGATGTTGTGGGCCGAAGGCGACGCCGAACAGGCGCTGAAACTGCTCGACAGCCTGCCACCCGAGGCACGGACCGAACCCGACATCGCGCACCTCCATGCCCATCTGAATCTGGCCGAGACTGCACGCCTCGCCCCGCCGCTGGCCGAGCTCGATGCCCGGATCGAGGGTCACCCCGGCGACCTCGATGCGCACTACCAGCGGGCGGCACGCCTGCTCGCTGCCGACGACTTTACCGGCGCGATGGATGCGCTGCTCCTGATCACCCGCACCGATCGCAGCTATCGCCACGACCTCGGCCGAATCAGCCTGCTGGCGCTGTTCGACCTCCTGGGCTCCGCCCATCCGCTGACCCGGCAGTTCCGCCAGGCCTTGTCCGAATCGCTGCATTGAGCTTCGACCATCCCGCGTTCGATCCGTATCGGGCGTTGATCGACGCGCTGGGACTGGCGCACGGCCTGCCTTCGCTGGATCACTTGAATGCGCTGGCCGACGCACACGGCACCACCCAGGCGCGTGGCCACCCGCTGCGTTTTCTTGCCATCGGCGGCCGTCTGTCGGCGCGCGATTACGAAACCCACATCCTGCAGACCGGCGAGGTCCCCACCCGCACCGACACCTGGCACGACGTCCTCAACGCACTGGTGTGGCTGCGGTTTCCTCGCTTCAAATCGGCGCTGAACGCGGCTCACGGCGCGGCGATTGCGCTGGAGACGGGTTCCCGGCGCGGCCGCCGCCGCGATGCCCTGACGGTGCTGGACGAATCCGGGGTGTGGGTGCTCAGCCGTGATCCGGTCTGGACCCGCCTGCTGACTGAACGCGCCTGGCAGTCGCTGTTCTGGCAGCATCGCGACGAGATCGGGCGCGCAGTACGATTTGTGGTGGTCGGCCATGCGCTGCTGGAAAAAACACTTGCACCCTACCCGGCGATGACCGGCAAATGCCTGACGCTGATTACGGCGTCGCTCGACCCCGACGCCACGGAAGCACTGGCGGTCAACGCGCTCGCGACACTCGACACGCCGCGCCAGCTTGCGCCGCTGCCGGTGCAGGGTATCCCCGGTTGGGATGCGGCCAACCTTCGGGCGACGTATTACGCCAACCCGGAGGTCTTTCGGCCGCCGCGCCCGGTGGCGCTATGAGCGCCCGCACACCAGCCTGAATACGGGATCGGTGCTGGCGATCGACCGCCATTCGGCCTGGTGCGGGTGCGTCGCGTGATAGTCGACCAGCGCGTCGTCGTCGGCAAACACCGCGCGCGACAGCGTGGCGATTCGGCGGCCGCGGCAATCAACCAGCCGCCTGAGCAGAATCTCGCGTAATCGGCGCAGGCTGGTGGCGTGGGTCTGGCCCCCGTGCAGGGTGTGGCGTTCACGAAAGCTGATGCCATCGGCACCGACCTTGATGCTCGACAGATCGACCGCGACCACTTCAGTCGGCGTGTCGGTCGTGACCTGCCAGCGTCCGGTCGCCCAACTCGCTGTAGCCACCAGTGTGCATGCAAGCACGCCGAATGCGGCGCGAATCATCCGGCGTCAGTCGGCACATCGCCTCCGGCGACCCAGGCCTGCGCCAGCTCGAGATTGTCGAACAGGCGAATGTCCGCCGACATGAACATGCGGTTGACCCACATGCTCCAGGCCACCCACTGGTCGCTGGTGAGAATCGCAATCCGGCCGAAATCGCTCTCGTGTTCGCGTGAAAACTTCAGTTCTTCCCACGCCACGTCGACGCTGTACGACAGCATGTCCCGCAGATCAAACAGTGCGTTGACCGCCCCCTTGAACTGAATGCCGTAACACACCGCCTGTTCGATTTCACGGTAATCGTCGAGCGTGAACTGGCCCATTACGGTCACGACGATCTGGTTGTCCCAAGCGCTGAGCTTGATCATGGATCTCTCCTGTCGAATATGCCATCACTATAGCGAATCGGGTCGCGCAGGCGTCGACGCCCGCACCGCCAGGATGCCGGCCAGCGCCACCACGAGCATACCGATCCAGGCCTGCAGCGGCAGGTTCTCACCGAACAGCAGCACGCCGTAGATCGCCGAAAACCCCACCGTGGTGTAGGCCAGCGATCCGACGATGAGGGTGTGGCCACGATGGTAGGCGCGGGTCAGGGCCAGCTGCGCCAGCGTGGCAACCACACCGATCCCGATCAGCCACGGCCAGTCCTCCGCCTGTGGGCGATGGAAGCCGGCCAGGGCCATCCAGCTCGCGCCGCCCACGGTCGACAGCAGGGTGAAATAAAACACCACCCGCCACTCGGGTTCGCCCAGCCGGCCCAGCTGCTTGACGTTGACATAGGCCACCGCCGCCAGCATCCCCGATACCAGTCCGGCGACGGCCGGCAGCCATTCCTGATCCTGCACCTGAGGGCGCAGCAGCAGCACGATGCCGGCAAACCCCAGCAATACTGCGACCACCAGCCCGCGGCCGTGACGTTCGTGCAGCCACCAGGCCGATAGCGCCGCCAGGAACAGCGGTGCGGTGTAGTTGAGGGTCACGGCGGTCGCCAGCGGTAGCCGCGCAATCGCGTAGAAAAACAGCACCAGCGCGGCAAAGCCCGACAGCCCGCGCCACACGTGTGCACCCGCATGGCGGGTGGCAAGCGGCTGCAGCAACTGGCGCTGGCGCGCGGCAATCACGACCCAGATGGCAACGAGTCCGAACACCGACCGGTAGAACACCAGTTCGGCGGGTGAAAAACTGCCGGACGCGTGCTTCACCAGCACCCCCATCAGCGCGAACAAGGCCGCCGCCACCAGCATCCAGCTCGATTTCATCGGCAGCGGCTCGTCGCCGGGGGACAAATAAAGGAGCGCGCCGCCCGTCCGGCGGCACAAAAATCGATCATTTCAGCTGCGGCTCGCTCGCGCGCCCAGGGAGACTTGAAAATACATCACACCGATTTCCGACGGAGACTGAGACGACGTTCACGGCAAGGGGTCGGATTCGGCGAGATCGCTCATGGCGTAGCCTACGCAAAATCAAGCTTCGCAGGCCGGGGAAAGCGCAAAATCTTAGCACACGCTGCAGACTGGGGAGGCGCGCCGGGCCTGAATTTGTTAAAGTAGTGGGCTTTGTTTCCGCCGGTTTCGATTCCATGGCCAAAACCCGCGCTGCCGCACCCCCAAAAGATTACGAATCCGCGCTCGCGGAACTGGAAGCCATCGTCGCCGAGATGGAGTCGGGCCAGCTCCCGCTCGAAGCCTCGCTCACCGCCTACAAGCGCGGCGCCGAGCTGCTGCAGTATTGCCGCCAGCAACTGGCCGACGCCGAGCAGCAGGTGAAGATTCTCGAAAATGGCGCATTGCAGCCGTTCAAGACCGAAGACATCGATGACTGATTTTGCCGCCTGGACCCAGGCATGCCAGGCGCGCATCGAAAGCGTGCTGTCCGAATCGCTTCCGTCGGCGCAGATTGCGCCGCAGCGCCTGCACGAAGCGATGCGTTACGCGGTGCTGGGCGGCGGCAAGCGGGTGCGCCCGCTGCTGGCGTTTGCCGCCGGTGAAGTGGCCGGCGCCGAGGTCGAGCAGGTCCAGCACGCCGCAGCCGCAGCCGAACTGATTCACGCCTATTCGCTGGTGCACGACGACATGCCGGCGATGGACGACGACGCGCTGCGGCGTGGCA
>JACDJC010000700.1_pt1 | contig 35928 bp, 32 predicted proteins | sample 7454191 | NCBI WGS metagenome assembly JACDJC01 (sample SAMN14253291, study PRJNA609438) | sludge metagenome | isolation source: sludge after 25d culture with pyrite and EDTA | collected 2018-12-20
CCGCGCGCGAGCGCGCGCAAGCGGTGCATGCACTGCTCGCCGCGCATCCCGGCGTCGACGTCGTCGTCAGCGACGACGGGCTGCAGCACGCCGGCCTTGCACGCAGCATGGAGATCGCCGTCTTCGACGAGCGCGGCGCGGGCAACGGACGGTGCCTGCCCGCCGGACCGCTGCGAGCGCCACTGTCGCAGGCCGCTTCGATGGACGCGATCGCGCTCAACGGCGAGGCGCGCCCGCCGCTCGGGCATCCGCACACGTTCCGTTTCCGCATCGAAGCGCTGCGCTTCATTGCGCTCGACGGACACGCGGCGCCGGTCCCCGCGCCCGAGTTTGCCGCACGCATCGGCAACGACGCGGTCGTCGCGATCGCGGCGACCGGCGCGCCGCAGCGTTTCTTCGACACGCTGCGCGCGCTCGACGTCGCCGCACGCGAGGTCGCGCTGGCCGATCACGCGCCGATCGAAGCGGCCCGGCTCGACGCGATCGAGGCGCCGTGGATCCTGATGACCGAGAAGGACGCCGTAAAATGCGCGTCCCGGGTCGACGCACGCTGCTGGTTCCTGGAAGTGCGCGCGACGATCGAGCCCGACCTCGCCGACTGGCTGAACGAGACGCTCCATGGACGCACGCCTGCTCGAGATCCTCGTCTGTCCGCTATGCAAGGGGCCGCTGAAGCGGCTGCCCGGCGGCCGATCCGCTGACGGCACCGCCTTCGACGCCGAGTTCGTCTGCAACGCCGACCGGCTCGCGTTCCCGGTGCGCGACGGCATTCCGGTGATGCTCGAGAGCGAGGCGCGTCGCATCGAAGCCGACGCCGGCGACACCGGGCCGCGCGTATTCCCCGATCCGGGCGCCGGCGAATCGTGAGTGCCGCGGGGTCGGCGCCCGCGGTCGGGTTCGTCGCGCTGATTCCGGCGCGGCTGGCGTCGACGCGGCTGGCGGACAAGCCACTGGCCGACGTCGGCGGCCGGCCGATGGTCGTTCGCGTCGCCGAACGCGCGCAGGCCGCAGGCGCCGCACGCGTGGTCGTCGCGACCGACGCTGCGCGCATCGTCGAGGCGGTGCGCGACGCCGGCTTCGAAGCGATCCTCACGCGCGACGACCATCCCTCGGGTACCGATCGCCTGGCCGAAGCGGCCGTCGCACTCGGCCTTGCCGACGAGCGCGTCGTGGTCAACGTGCAGGGCGACGAGCCGCTGATCGACCCGCTGCTCGTGCGGGCGGTCGCGCAGCGGCTGGCCGAATCGCCCGATTGCGCGATCGCCACTGCCGCCCATCCGATCGACGACCTCGCGGCCTGGCTCGACCCGAACGTGGTCAAGCTCATCTGCGATCGCGCGATGCGCGCGCTCTACTTCACGCGCGCACCGGTGCCGTTCGTGCGCGACGCGATGCGCGGTTTTCCGGCGCAGTTGCCGGCGTCGCTCGAAGCGGCCTTCGACGCGCAGAGGCCGCTGCGGCACGTCGGGCTGTACGCCTATCGCGTCTCGTACCTGCGCGCGCACGCATCGCTGTCGCCTTCGCCGCTCGAAGCGCTCGAGTCGCTCGAGCAGCTGCGCGCCTTGTGGCATGGGTATCGGATCGCGGTGCACCGATCGGAGCGGACGGCCGAAGGCGGCGTCGACACGGCGGCCGACCTCGAACGCGTGCGCGCGCACTGGGCGCGCACCGGCGGCCGAGAAGCCGGGAACGAATCGGCCGTGCCCGCTCGCTCCGCGCCGCTCCGACGCGCGAACACCGATGGCGTACTTCTTCCGGCAGGCGGGCACAAGCGTCGTTCACGCAACGCCGTCGAGGACGGCTGATTGACCGACCGAAGGCGTTCTTGATACGCTCTAAGGCTTTGCGGGCGGCAGGCAAACGACAGGTGAAAGCAACATGCGGCTGATCCTTCTCGGCGCGCCCGGTGCGGGCAAAGGCACGCAGGCCGCGTTCATCACGAAGAAATTCGGCATCCCGCAGATCTCCACCGGAGACATGCTGCGGGCCGCCGTGAAGGCCGGCACGCCGCTCGGGCTGGCGGCGAAGAAGGTGATGGACGCGGGCGCGCTGGTGTCCGACGACATCATCATCGGACTGGTCGAGGAGCGGCTGCGCGAGCCCGACTGCGCCAACGGCTACCTGTTCGACGGCTTTCCCCGCACGATCCCGCAGGCCGACGCGATGAAGAACGCGGGCGTTGCACTCGACTACGTGCTCGAGATCGACGTTCCCGAGGCCGACATCATCGAGCGGATGAGCGGTCGCCGCGTACATCCCGCCAGCGGGCGCACCTATCACGTGCGCTTCAACCCGCCTCGCCACGCCGGCAAGGACGACGTCACCGGCGAAGACCTGGTCCAGCGCGACGACGACCGCGAGGAAACCGTGCGCAAGCGCCTCGCGGTGTACCAGTCGCAGACGCGTCCGCTCGTCGACTACTACGCCGCCTGGGAACGATCGGGCGACGCCGCGGCGCCGCGCTGCCGGAAAGTGTCGGGCGTCGGCAGCGTCGACGAAATCACCGCTCGTGTCTTCGCCGCACTCCAGTAAACTCGCGTCGCTTCGCGCGCGTGAAACAGCGTCGTTTCGCGCGCCGGCGCGCGCCGCTTCGCGGTGAACCCGCGTCGCTGCACGCCCGCGCGCCACGTTTTCAACCTGTCTCTCTCGTCTTTTCACATCACAACCGGAACTGGATGGAGGTCCACTCATGACGGCTACCTCGGCGGGCCTGTGGCTCGCTCTGGCCTGCGGGCTGGCGGCAGTGATCTACGGCATCGCATCGAGCCGCTGGATCCTCTCGCTCGACGCCGGCAACGCACGGATGCAGGAGATCGCGGCGGCGATCCAGCAGGGCGCCAAGGCGTACCTGAACCGGCAGTACCGCACGATCGCCGTCGTCGGCGTGATCCTCTTCGCCATCATCTGGCTGGTGCCCGGACTCGGGCTGCCCACGGCGATCGGCTTCGCCATCGGCGCGATCCTCTCGGGTGCGGCCGGCTACATCGGCATGAACGTCTCGGTGCGCGCGAACGTGCGCACCGCGCAGGCGGCCACGCGCGGACTCGGTGACGCGCTCGCGGTGGCGTTCCGCGGCGGCGCGATCACCGGAATGCTCGTCGTGGGCCTCGGCCTGCTCGGCGTCGCCGGCTACTACGGCCTGCTGATGGCGAGCGCCCCGCACGGCCTGGGCATGGTCGATTCGCTGCACGACGTCATCCGCCCGCTGATCGGCCTGGCCTTCGGCTCGTCGCTGATCTCGATCTTCGCGCGGCTGGGCGGCGGCATCTTCACGAAGGGCGCCGACGTCGGCGCCGACCTCGTCGGCAAGGTCGAGGCCGGCATTCCCGAAGACGATCCGCGCAACCCGGCCGTGATCGCCGACAACGTCGGCGACAACGTCGGCGACTGCGCCGGCATGGCCGCGGACCTGTTCGAGACCTACGCGGTCACGCTGATCGCGACGATGCTGCTCGGCTCGCTGATGATCAAGGGGGCCGAGGCGCAGGCGGTCGTCTACCCGCTCGCGCTCGGTGCGATCTCGATCATCGCTTCGATCATCGGCGCGATGTTCGTCAGGGCCGCGCCCGGACAGACGAACATCATGGGCGCCTTGTACAAGGGGCTGATCTGGGCCGGCGCCCTCGCGACCATCGCCGCGTATCCGATCACCGCGTGGATGTTCGGCGACGCCGATCTCGCACGCTCGGGTACGTCGGTGCTCGACCTGTGGCTGTGCGTCATCGTCGGCATGGTGCTCACCGGGCTGATCGTCTGGATCACCGAGTACTACACGAGCACCGACTACAAGCCGGTGCGCTACATTGCGCAGGCCTCGACGACCGGCCACGGAACGAACATCATCGCCGGACTGGCCGTGTCGATGAAGTCCACCGCATGGCCGGTGCTCTTCGTGTGCGCGGCGATCTTCTCGGCGTACCACTTCGGCGGCCTGTACGGCATCGCCATCGCCGCGACTTCGATGCTGTCGATGGCCGGCATCATCGTCGCCCTCGATGCCTACGGGCCGATCACCGACAACGCCGGCGGCATCGCCGAGATGTCGCACATGCCCGATTCGGTGCGCAACATCACCGATCCGCTGGACGCGGTCGGCAACACCACGAAAGCCGTCACCAAGGGCTATGCGATCGGTTCGGCGGGGTTGGCCGCACTGGTGCTCTTCGCCGACTACACGCACGCGCTCGAATCGGCGAACATCGTCACGAGCTTCGATCTGTCGAACCACATGGTGATCATCGGCTTGATCATCGGCGGACTCATCCCCTATTTGTTCGGCGCGATGGCGATGGAAGCCGTCGGCCGTGCGGCGGGTTCGGTGGTCGAGGAGGTGCGCCGGCAGTTCCGCGAGATCCGCGGCATCATGGAAGGAACGGCCAAGCCCGACTACTCGCGTGCGGTCGACCTGCTCACCGGCGCGGCGATCAAGGAGATGATGATCCCGTCGCTGCTGCCGGTCGTCGTTCCGGTGCTGGTCGGACTGCTGCTCGGACCGCAGGCGCTCGGCGGCGTGCTGATGGGCACGATCGTCACCGGGCTGTTCGTCGCCATCTCGATGTGCACCGGCGGCGGCGCCTGGGACAACGCGAAGAAGTACATCGAGGAAGGCAACTTCGGCGGCAAGGGCTCCGAGGCGCACAAGGCGGCGGTCACCGGCGATACCGTCGGCGACCCCTACAAGGACACCGCCGGCCCCGCCGTGAACCCGCTGATCAAGATCATCAACATCGTCGCGCTGCTGATGGTTCCGCTGATCGCCGTGGTCTGGGCGCAGTAAGCACGGCGCCCCGGCGCTACCGGCGCTCCCGGCGGCGCCGCTGCCCCGGCCGCCCCGGCGGCCCCCGCACCGCCGGTCGCGGTGCGCAGGGAGCCGCCGGACCTTCCCGGGCCCCGCACGCGGCCTACGCCGCGCTTTCCCCGAGCATCGCCAGGCGGCGCTCGACGGCGTGCAACCGGCGCAGATCGCCGCGTTCGCCGTGAATCGCACGCAGGTTGCGCAGCATCCGGGCGAGGATCTCGCGCGCGCTTGCCGGCGGCAGCACCGTAGCGAGCATGCGGCTCGCCTCGCGGCGGTCGCCCGACGTATACGGGAGCAACCGGTACTCGAGTTCGTCGTTGGTGAGCACGCGCGCACCGGCGAAAACGTCGACGATCACGCTTCGACCGGCGACGTCGTGCCGCACGAGGAAGTGCCCCGGAAAGGCAACGCCGCAGGCGGGCACCCCGGCCTGCTCGGCGAGTTCGAGGTAGAGCACCGAAAGGCTGATCGGAATCCCGAGCCGACGCTCGATGACGCGGTTCAGGTAGCTGTTCTCGGGATCGTGGAAGTCGTTCGCGTTGCCGCGAAAGCCCAGCTCGTCGGCAAAGTGCTCGCGCAGCGCGTCGACGCGCGCGATCGGCTGGCGCAGCTTCGAGACGCGGCGCGAGAGCGCCAGCGCGAAGGAATCGACGCGCGCGAGCACCTCGGGCATCGGCAGCTGCGGATACTCGTCCTGCGCGATCGCCAGCGCCGCCTCGAACAGCGGAAGCGACTCGTCGCTGCGCACCAGTGCGCGCCAGTATGGGAGAAAAGCGTCCATCGCCGTCACGTTCCCCGCGGTTCGTGCCTGCGCTTCGTCGCGAACGTTAACCGATGCACGCGGCCGAGGTGCAACAGGCGCATCGCGGGCAACGGTATCGCGCGCCGCCGCAGCAGTCGAGCCGGTGTGCTGTAATTCGGATCGACATCTCCTGGAGGATCCGATGCAGATCTCGAACAACGTCGTACTCGTCACCGGCGGCGCCTCGGGGCTCGGCGCAGCCACCGTCCGGCGCGTCGTCGCGAGCGGCGGCAAGGCGCTCGTCGCCGACCTGAACGAAACGCTGGGCAAGACGCTCGTCGACGAGCTCGGTGCGGCCGCCCGCTTCGTGCGCTGCGACGTCTCCACCGAAGCCGACGCGCAGGCCGCGGTCGACGCAGCCGGCGCGATGGGCCGCCTCGTCGGGCTGGTGAACTGCGCCGGCATCGGCCCGGCGGCGAAGACGGTCGGCAAGGACGGGCCGCACCGGCTCGACGTCTTCACGAAGGTGATCACCGTCAACCTGATCGGCACCTTCAACATGATCCGCATCGCCGCCAGCGCAATGGTGCGCAACGAGCCGAACGACGAAGGCGAGCGCGGCGTGATCGTCAACACCGCATCGGTGGCGGCCTTCGACGGACAGATCGGGCAGGCGGCGTACTCGGCGTCGAAGGGCGGCATCGTCGGCATGACGCTGCCGATCGCGCGCGACCTCGCGCGCGAGGGCGTGCGCGTCGTGACCATCGCGCCCGGACTGTTCCTCACTCCGCTGATGGACGGCCTGCCGAAAGACGTCCAGGAGTCGCTCGGCCGGCAGGTGCCCTTCCCCTCGCGCCTGGGTCGCCCCGAGGAATATGCGCAGCTCGTCGCGCAGATCTTCGAGAACACGATGCTCAACGGCGAGACGATCCGGCTGGACGGGGCGATCCGGATGGCACCGCGCTGAACGCAGGCGCCGGCTCGCGCGCCTCGAGCCACCGCCCCAGCGCCAGCAATCCGGCGTCGCCGTCGCGCCTGGCGACGACCTGCAGGCCGACGGGCAGACCATCGACGAATCCGAGCGGAATCGACAGCGCCGGCACGCCGCACAGGGAAAACGGCAGCGTCTGTCCGAGTACCGCCTCGCGCACCGTCGTGGTCCCCGTTTCGACCTGCACGTCGTTCTGCCCGCGCAACGGCGGCAGTACGGTGCTGGTAGGCAGGATCCACGCATCGCAATCGGCGAGCGCAGCGTCGAGCGCCGCCGCGATCGCGATGCGCGTTCGCATCGCGTCGACGTACTCGACCGCAAGTACTCGACGCGCCGCCTGCAGCGCCGGCAGCACGAGCGGGGAGAATCCGGCGCCTCCGGCGTCGAGCGCGGCGCGGTGCACCCAGGCCGCCTCGGCCCGCACGATCGGCGTGTAGGCGGCCCACGAATCGTTCAGTTCGGGCACGACAGCTTCACCGATCTCGGCGCCGCGCGCACGCAGTTCGCTGACGCAGCGCTCGAACGCCTCCCGCACCGGCGCGGCAAGCCGGCCACGCATCCACGCGCCGGGCACGTGCAGCCGCGGCCGACGTGCCACCGCGCCGTGCGCGACCCGTCGCTGCGCCATCACCTCGTAGAGCAGCGCGCAGTCGTCGACGTGGCGCGCAAGCGGGCCGGCGTGATCGCAGGTGAACGACAGCGGCAAGGCGCCGTCGAGCGGAATCGCGCCCGACGTGGGCTTGAAGCCCGCGACCGAGCAGAAAGCGGCAGGGATGCGCACCGAGCCTCCGGTGTCGCTGCCGATCGACGCGAGCCCGATTCCGCTGGCCACCGCCACCGCCGATCCGCTCGACGACCCGCCCGCTTGCCGCGACGGGTCGAAGGGATTGCGCACGTCGCCCGTCCATTCGTTCTCGCCGCTGCAGCCGAGCGCGATCTCGTGCATGTTGGTCTTGGCAAAGACCAGCGCGCCCGCGGCGCGCAGGCGCGTGACCAGCGTTGCCTCTTCGGTGCCCAGCGCCGGAAGCGGCGCGCGCGTTCCGGCCCGCGTCGGCATCCCGCGCACGGCATACAGGTCCTTGATCGACACCGGCACGCCGTGCAGCGGCCCGCGCAGCCGGCCGCTTCGGGCCTCGTCGTCGAGCACGCGCGCCTGCGCGGCAGCGGCCGTCCAGTCGACCCAGGCGAGCGCGTTGAGGTCGACGTGACGCTCGGCGCTTTCCTGCGCCTGCTCGACGAGCGCCTGCGCACACTGCCCGCCGCCGGCCATCGCGGCGACGATCACGCGAAGAGGTGCGCTTCGCGTCTCGCCCGTTTCGGGGGAATTTCGTCGGACGGGTTCCATGTCGGTCGGTAGCAGCAACATCGACCGCTATCATGCCGCGATGCGACCTGCATCGTTTCTCGCGCGCGCGCTGCTCGCCTGCGTGGCGTTTTCTGCAGCGCAGGCACACGCAGCCTTCGAAGCTTCGACGCGGGCGTCGGCGGTGCATTCGACGCCCGCGTCGACGGTACATTCGACGCCCACGTCGACGGTACATTCGACGCCCACGTCGACGGTACATTCGACGCCCGCGTCGACGGTACATTCGACGCCCGCGTCGACGGCGCACGCGATCGAACGCGCGGCGCCCGAGGCGCCCAGCGGCTTCGTCGCGCGCGCGCCGGTCCATGCGCAGCGGTTTCTCGCGGTCACGGCGAATCCGCACGCCACCCGCGCGGCGGCGTCGATTCTCGAGGCCGGCGGCAACGCGGTCGATGCGGCGATCGCGGCTCAGATGGTTCTCGGTCTCGTCGAGCCGCAGTCTTCCGGCGTCGGCGGCGGTGCGTTCCTGCTGTTCTACGACGCACGCAGCCGCCGCGTGCGGGCCTTCGACGGACGGGAAACCGCGCCGGCGCGCGCGCGCGCCGATCTGTTCCTGCGCCCCGACGGCAAGCCGATGGGTTTTTTCGAAGCAGCGGTCGGCGGGCGCTCGGTGGGCGTTCCCGGTGTCGTGCGCATGCTCGAGCAGGTGCATGGAACGCACGGCCGCCTTGCCTGGAATCGGCTCTTCGAGCCGGCGATCGCGCTGGCACGCAACGGCTTCGAGGTCAGCGAGCGGCTGCACGCGCTGCTCGACGCCGATCGCTGGCTGCGCCTGCAACCGGCGGCAGCGGCGTATTTCTACGACGCCGACGGCCGCGCCTGGCCGCCCGGCCATCTGCTGCGCAACGAGGCGCTCGCCGACACGCTCGCACGGATCGCCCGCCGCGGCAGCCTCGCGCTGCATGCCGGACCGATCGCGCGCGACATCGTCGACGCGGTCTCCTCGCATCCGAACGCCGGCGTGCTCGGCGAGCGAGACCTTGCGTTCTACGAGCCGCGCGAGCGCGAGCCGTTGTGCGTCACGCACCGCACGCATCGCATCTGCGGGATGCCGCCACCGTCGTCGGGCGCGATCGCGATCGCGCAGATGCTCGCCTACTGGCAACTCGCCGGCCCGCCGGTGCGCCTCGCCGATCCTGGCGGCCAACCGCTCGCCGACGGCGTGCACCGCTTCACCGAAGCCGAGCGGCTGGCCTTCGCCGATCGCAACGAGTACGTCGCCGACACCGATTTCGTCGCGCTGCCCGGCCAGCATGCCGGCGAACCCGTGCGCTCTTCGCCCGGTACGCTGCTCGACGCCCGCTACCTGCTGCGTCGCGCAACGACGATCGGCGCGCGCTCGATGCGACGTGCCGCCCCCGGCTCGCCGTCGGGCGGACAAGCCCTGCGCCCGCACGTGCATGACGCCTTCGAACCGACGTCGACCTCGCACCTGTCGATCGTCGACGGCGAGGGCAACGTCGTCTCGATGACGACGTCGATCGAGAACGCCTTCGGTTCGCGGCTGATGGTGCGCGGCTTCCTGCTGAACAACCAGCTCACCGACTTCACGTTCCTGCCCGAACGCGACGGCGTCGCCGTGGCCAACCGCGTCGAACCCGGCAAGCGCCCGCGCAGCTCGATGGCGCCGACGATCGTGTTCGATGCGCGCAGCGGCGCCCCGGTGCTCGCCGTCGGTTCGCCGGGCGGCGCGTCGATCATCTCGTACGTCGCGCGCACGCTGGTTGCCGTGCTCGACGATCAGGTTGCGCTCGCCACCGCCGTCGCGATGCCCAATTTCGGCAGCCGCAACGGGCCGACCGAACTCGAGGCCGGGCGCGCGTCGCCGGCATTGGCGACGGCACTGGCCGCGCGCGGACACGTCGTCGAGTGGCGCGAGATGACCAGCGGGCTGCATGCGATCGCGTTGCACTGCCGCGCGCCGCGACGCTGCACGCTCGAGGGGGCGGTCGATCCGCGACGGGAGGGCATGGCGCTCGGTCGCTGAAGGCGACGACGGCGCGTTTGCACGGAGAGCGAAGATGGCAAAGGAACGCCGCAGACTGCACGGCGGACGGTTGAAGGCGGCCGCCTACGACGCGCGCGAGCAGCGGCTCGAGATCGACTTCGTCGACGGCGAGCGTCGCATCTTCAAGGCGGTACCGCCCGAGGTCTGGCGCCGCCTGGTCGCCGCACCCAACCCGGCCGTGTTCTACGCCGATCGCATCGAGGAGGAATACGCCTTCGAACGCGCGCGCGCGGACCAGGCCGGCGACGCGCGATCGACGCTCGACTCGCTGTTCGGCGCGAGCGGCGGCGCGTCCGACGGCGCGCCGCCCGGGCGAGGCATCGACCGCGGCGTCGACGGTGGCGCAGCCGGCACCGGCGGAGACGACGATTGACCGCGCTGGCGGCGCGCATCCTGTGCCGCGTCGTCGACAACTTCGGGGATGCCGGCGTTTGCTGGCGCCTGACGCGGCAACTGGCACGTGACCACGGATGGCGGGTGCGGCTGACGATCGATCGTCCCGAACTGCTCGAGCGCCTCGGCGCGAACCCGGACACCGACGCCGGCGACGGCAAGATCGTCATCGAGCGCTGGCGCGAGCCTGAGCGCTGGCGCGAGCGTGACCTCCAGCGCCAGGGCGAGCCTGAACTGCAGCGCTGCGACGAAGACGTCGTCGTCAGCGCCTTCGGCGCCGAACCGCCGCCGGCATTGCGCGCAGCGCTGGCCGGCGCCCCGCGACGGCCGCTGTGGGTGCACCTGGAATACCTGAGCGCCGAGCAATGGGTGGGTTCGCACCACGGCCTGCGCTCGATCAAGCCCGGTGACGGCGCAGTCGAGCATTTCTACTATCCGGGGTTCGATGCGCACACCGGGGGCCTGCTGCGCGAGGCCGCGCTCCGTGCGCAGCACGACGCCTTCGTCGGCTCGCGCGAGCAGCGTGCCTGGCTCTCGACGCTGGGCATCGCGCTCGAGCCCGGCGAGCGGCTCGCGACGCTGTTCTGCTACCCGCAGGCCCCGATCGCTTCGTGGCTCCGACTGCTCGCCGGCGGGCCGACGCGCTGGCGCGTGCTCGTGCCCGAGGGCATCGCCGACGACGCGCTCGCTGCGCACTTCGGCCGCCCGCCGGCGATCGGTCAGTCGTTCCGCGATGCGACCCTTGCCGTGCAACGCGTGCCGTTTCTGCCGCAGGACCAATACGACCGACTGCTGTGGAGCGCCGATCTCAACCTGGTGCGCGGCGAAGACTCGTGGGTGCGCGCGCAGTGGGCGGCACGGCCCTTTCTCTGGCAACCGTACCGCCAGGAAGACGGCGTCCATCTGCACAAGCTGCGCGCCTTCCTGCAGCGCCTGCGCGCTTTCGCCGAGGTCGACGACGCAATGCTCGCGTGGTCGGGCGCCGGCGACTGGCCGCGCGCCTGGCGGGCCCTCGACGCCGGACTCGACGACCTTCGTCCCGGCTTCGCCCGCTGGAGCGAGACGCTCGCCGCGCAGGACGACCTGTGCACGCGATTGGTCGAATTCTGCATCGAAAGGCTATAATTACCGGTTACCCCGGAATCCAACCGCGGAATCCAACCGCCTATGGTTTCGGGTTCGCCCCGAAATCCAACCGCTTTACCCCCGAAGGCTCATGAAACTCGCCCAGGAATTGCGCGTCGGCAACGTCGTCATGATCGGCAAGGATCCGATGGTCGTGCAGCGCGCCGAGCTCAACCGGTCCGGCCGGAACGCCGCGGTCGTCAAGCTCAAGCTGAAGAATCTGCTCAACGGCTCCGGCACCGAGTCGGTATACAAGGCCGACGAGAAGTTCGACGTGCTGATCCTCGACAAGAAGGAAGTCACGTACTCCTATTTCGCCGACCCGATGTACGTCTTCATGGACGGCGAATACAACCAGTACGAGATCGAAGGCGACAGCATGGGCGAGGTGCTGAATTACCTCGACGACGGCATGCCCTGCGAAGTCACCTTCTACGAAGGCCGCGCGATCTCCGTCGAAATGCCCAACAGCGTCGTGCGCGAAGTCGAGTACACCGAGCCCGCCGTCAAAGGCGACACCTCGGGCAAGGTGATGAAGCCGGCGCGCATCAAGCCCACCGGATTCGAGATCCCGGTGCCGGCTTTCGTCGAGATCGGCGACCGCATCGAGATCGACACGCGAACCGCCGAATACCGAAACCGCGTGAAGGCCTGAACCGGTCCTGCGCCGACCGGCGGCGCAGCGCAAGTTCGCCGGCGATGCGGCTTGCCAGGCGGCGATGCCGCTACGCCGCGAAGCGCAACTCGTTCTCCGCGCGTCGGCGCTTCGCGCCGCGGCGCAGCTGGCGCTGCACGGTCTCGTGCAGCGTCTGCATGGAAACCGGTTTCACCAGGTAGCTGTTGCAGCCGGCCAGCGCGCCACGCGCCAGGTCGAAAGGCGACGAGCGGCTCGTGAGCAGGATGACCGGCATCGCCCGCAGGCCGCGATCGCGGCGAACGGTGCGCGTGAGCTGGTAGCCGTCGAGCTCGGGCATGACGACGTCGGCGAGCATCAACTCGTAGCTGCGCATCGCCAGCACGTCGAGCGCCTCGCGCGCGCTCGACACCGCCTCGCCGTCGAGCCCGAGGCGGTTGAGCGCCAGCGAGAGCTGTCGACGCACGGTCGGGCTGTCGTCGACGATCAGCGCGCGCGGGCGGCGCCGTGCGCCGTCCTCGGTGACGATCCGTCCCGCATCGATCGCCGCCGCCTCCCGCGCCATGCGCTCGCGCGTGCGTTTCGCGTCGACGACGCGATTCAGTGCGTACAGCACCTGCCCGACGAAGCTCGATTGAAGGAGGTCGTCGCGCGGCCGCGTCGCGTCGCACCGGCGACCGACGCGAAGCACGGCGCGCTCGTCGAAGATCCGGCCCAGGGTTCGTGCAGTGTCGGCGCCGCCGACGCTGGTCATGTCGACGAGTGCGACGTCGAAATCACCCGGCCCGCGCGTGGCCGACAGCGCGTATCGATAACGGTTGTGTCGCGCGTGGCGCAGGACGATCTCGAGCAGGTGCTGCAGACGACTCGCGAGGCCGAATACCGCCACGCGATACTCGGGCCGCGGATCGACCCTCGCATCGGTCCTCATTCGCTTTCCCTCCCCCGGGGCATGTGCCTGCCCGCTGGGCGCCGATTCTACCCCTCGGCCCGTCGATTCCGACACCCCGCTGTGTGGAAAAAGCCAATCGGATCGGCAACTTAGGCGCCTTCCCCGAAGCTCTTTCGCAAACTCGGCGTTGCACAGGACCGGCCGTGCGCGCCATCTCCTACAATCGACCCCTTCGCCCGCCTCGCGCGCGGGCGCCTCCGCCGGAAAACTCGCCATGGCCGCCACCGTCCCGCTGATGAACACCTACAACCGCATGCCGGTCGCGTTCACGCACGGCGACGGCGTGTGGCTGTACGACTCCGAAGGACGGCGCTACCTCGATGCACTGGCCGGCATCGCCGTGAACACGCTGGGACACGCGCATCCGAAGCTCGTCGCCGCACTGCGTGAGCAGGTCGCGCGCATCATCCACAGCTCGAACGTCTTCGAAATCCCGTTGCAGACCGAACTCGGCGCGCGGCTCGTCGAGCTGTCGGGGATGACCAACGCATTCTTCTGCAACTCGGGCCTGGAAGCCAACGAAGCCGCCATCAAGATCGCGCGCAAGTACGGACATCAGCGCGGGATCGACCGTCCGGAAATCGTCGTCTGCGAGCGTGCGTTTCACGGCCGCTCGCTGGCGACGCTGTCGGCCACCGGCAATCCGAAGGTGCACGCAGGCTTCGAGCCGCTGGTCGAGGGCTTCGTGCGCGCGCCGTTGAACGACAGTGCGGCGATCGAGCGGATCGCCGCCGAACGCCCGAAGGTCGCCGCGGTGTTCTTCGAGGCGATCCAGGGCGAAGGCGGCATCCAGCCGGCACGCGTCGATTACCTGCGCGAGGTTCGCCGCATCTGCGACGAGCGCGGCTGGCTGATGATGATCGACGAGGTGCAGTGCGGTACGGGCCGCACCGGCAAGTGGTTCGCGCACCAGTGGGCCGGCGTGCGCGCCGACGTCGTTCCGCTCGCCAAGGGACTGGCTTCCGGCGTGCCGGTCGGCGCGGTGCTCGCCCGCGGCGCTGCGGCCGAAGTCTTCCAGCCGGGCAACCACGGCACGACCTTCGGCGGCAACCCGCTGGCGATGCGCGCCGGCCTCGTGACGCTCCAGGTGATGCAGGAAGAGGGGCTGCTCGAAAACGCCCGCGTGCAGGGCGAGCGCATTCTCTCGGGCCTGCGCAACGCGCTCGACGGCGTCGCGGGCGTCGTCGAGGTGCGCGGCCAGGGGCTGATGATCGGCGTCGAGCTCGACCGCCCCTGCGCGGCGATCATGCCCAGAGGGCTCGATGCCGGGATCGTCTTCAACGTCACCGCCGAGCGCGTGATCCGCCTGCTGCCGCCGCTGGTGTACCGCGCCGAGCACGCCGAACTTCTCGTCGAGAAGCTCGCGGCGGTGATCCGCACGTTCCTCGACCAGGCCGGGCCGACCGACCTGCGCCGCTCCTCCTGAAGGCACCGCGATGAAGCTCCAGCACTTCCTGCAGTTTCGCGACCTCTCCGCCGACGAATTCCATTACCTGTTCGCTCGCACGCGGATCATCAAGGACCGGTTCAAGCGCTACGAGAAGTACCACCCGCTGGTCGATCGCACGATGGTGATGATCTTCGAGAAGCAGAGCACGCGTACGCGGCTGTCGTTCGAGGCGGGCATGCAGCAACTCGGCGGCGCGGCGATCTACCTGAACACGCGCGACTCGCAACTCGGCCGGGGCGAGCCGGTCGAGGATGCCGCGCAGGTGATCTCGCGGATGTGCGACATCGTGATGATCCGCACCTTCGAGCAGGACACCGTCGAGCGTTTCGCCGCCCACTCGCGGGTGCCGGTGATCAACGGTCTGACCAACGAATACCACCCGTGCCAGATCCTGGCCGACCTCTACACCTTCATCGAACACCGCGGGCCGATCACCGGGCGCAAGGTCGCCTGGATCGGCGACTCGAACAACGTCTGCAACAGCTGGCTGCAGGCGGCCGAACTGCTCGATTTCGAGATGCGGGTGTCGACGCCGCCCGGCTACGAGATCGAGCCCGAACGCGCGGGCCGCTTCGGAGGCCGCGTCGAACAGTTCGAAGATCCGATGCAGGCCTGTGCCGGCGCCGACCTCGTCACCACCGACGTGTGGACGAGCATGGGCTTCGAGGAAGAAAACGAGCAGCGCCGGCGCGCCTTCGCCGACTGGTGCGTCGATGCCGACATGATGCGCATGGCCAGGCCGGATGCGCTGTTCATGCACTGCCTGCCGGCGCATCGCGGCGAAGAAGTGAGCGCCGAGGTGATCGACGGTCCGCAATCGGTGGTCTGGGACGAAGCCGAGAACCGCCTGCACGCGCAGAAGGCGCTGATCGAATACCTGATGCTCGGGCGGATGCCGGGCGCCGGGTGAGGGGCGTCCCGGCGCCTCGTTCGTTCAGGCGTCGGCGCCCCGTTCGGCCAGAACGCGATCGACGATGGCCTTCAACCCGATCCGCTCGATCGCACCGACGGCCACCTCGCAGCGCCCTTCCACGCACAGTCCCTGCACGCCTGCGTCTTCCCACGCTTCGACAACCGCCTGCCTGCAGGCATCGCGAACCGCCTCGGCCACTTCGAGTGCGGCCGCCTCCGGAACCGTCGATTTCATTGGAGTGCGTCTCCCCGGGACGTGAAAGCGTGCGCTTTGGACGAAGTGCTGCGCGAGCAGATGACGCAGAGGGTCATCCTTGTCGCCCCGCTGCCAGCCGTACGCCGCTTGCGCCGCCCAATCCAGACCGTCAGTAAACACCTTTCGTGCTGATCGTGGCCCGCCGAACGACCGCGGCAGTGGTCAAGACCTCGCCTGCGCCGCGTCCTATAATTGCAGGTTTTTCATTTCACACGGCGGCGCACAAATGAGCGAAGTGCGGAAGGTGGTCCTCGCGTATTCGGGTGGACTCGACACCTCGGTGATCCTGAAGTGGTTGCAGGACACCTATGGTTGCGAGGTGATCACCTTCACGGCCGACATCGGCCAGGGCGAGGAACTCGAGCCCGCACGCGAGAAGGCGCGTCGTGCCGGCGTGAAGAAGATCTACATCGAAGACCTGCGCGAGGAATTCGTGCGCGACTACGTCTTCCCGATGTTCCGCGCCAACACGGTCTACGAGGGCGAGTACCTGCTCGGCACGTCGATCGCGCGCCCGCTGATCGCGCGACGGCTGGTCGAGATCGCGCGTCGCGAAAACGCCGATGCGATCTCGCACGGCGCCACCGGCAAAGGCAACGACCAGGTCCGCTTCGAGCTCGGCGCGTACGCGCTGATGCCGAACGTGCGCATCATCGCGCCCTGGCGCGAATGGGATCTGCTGTCGCGCGACAAGCTGCTCGCCTACGCCGATGCGAACGGCATCGCGGTCGACTTCAAGAAGCGCAGCGGCGAGGCGCCGTTCTCGATGGACGCGAACCTGCTGCACATCTCGTACGAAGGCGGCGTGCTCGAGGATCCGTCGCGCGAGCCGCCGGCCCGGGGCATGTGGCGACTGACCGTGCCGCTGGAGAAGGCGCCCGGAAAGCCCGAGGACATCACGCTCGAGTTTCGCCACGGCGACCTCGTTGCGATCGATGCACGTCGGATGAAAGCGCACGAATTGCTCGCCGAACTGAACGAGCGCGCCGGCCGCCACGGCATCGGGCGCCTCGACCTGGTCGAGAACCGCTACGTCGGAATGAAATCGCGCGGCTGCTACGAAACGCCGGGCGGTACCGTGCTGCTGCGCGCGCACCGGGCGATCGAATCGCTGACGCTCGATCGCGAGGTCGCCCACCTGAAGGACGACCTGATGCCGCGCTACGCGAGTCTCATCTACAACGGGTACTGGTGGTCGCCCGAGCGCCAGGCACTGCAGGCGCTGATCGACCACACCCAGTGCACGGTCAACGGCAGCGTCACGCTGCGGCTGTACAAGGGCAACGCGATCGTCGTCGCGCGCAGTTCGCCCGATTCGCTGTTCGATGCGCGCATCTCCACCTTCGAGGACGACCAGGGCGCCTACGACCAGGCCGACGCCGGCGGCTTCATCAAGATCAATGCGCTGCGACTGCGCATCGCGGCAGACAAGGCCGCCGCCGGCAGCACCGCTTCGAAGAGCGCCCCGAAACCGTCGAAGGGCGCTGCGCGCGCTTCGGCCGCCGAGGCGCCGAAAGCTGCAGCGCGCAAGGCCGCACGCAACGCGGGCGGTCGAACGCGATGAGGCGATGTCGCTGCTGACGCTGCGCGATGTCGACCTCGCCTACGGGCACGTCGCGCTGTTGCGCGACGCCGAACTCTCGATCGAGGCCGGCGAGCGCATCGCACTGATCGGGCGCAACGGCAGCGGAAAGTCGTCGCTGCTGCGCGGCATCGCCGGGCTTCTCGCCTTCGACGACGGCGAAATCTCGCGCCAGGGCGGCCTGCGCGTGGCCTACGTCGCGCAGGAGCCGGAACTCGACGCCTCGCTCACGGTGTTCGAAGCGGTCGCCGAAGGCCTTGCCGGCCAGGCCCGCCTCGTGGCCGAATACGAGGCGCTCGCCGGCGCGATCGCGCGCGGCACGCACGCCGACCCGGCGTCGCTCGAACGGCTCGCCGCGCTGCAGGCACGCATCGACGCGGAAGACGCCTGGACGCTCGTGCATCGCATCGACGGCGTGCTCACGCGCCTTGCGCTCGACGGCGACCGGCAGGTGCGCACGCTGTCGGGCGGCGTGCGCAAGCGGGTCGCGCTGGCGCGCGCGCTGGTCGCCGAGCCCGACCTGCTGCTGCTCGACGAGCCGACCAACCACCTGGACATCGACTCGATCGGCTGGCTCGAGGAGTTGCTCGCCGCCTGGCGCGGCGCGCTCGTCGTCGTCACGCACGACCGTCGCTTTCTCGATCGCGTCGCCACGCGCGTCGTCGAACTCGATCGCGCACGGCTGCGCTCGTATCCGGGCAGCTTCGCCGATTACCAGCGGCGCAAGAGCGACGAACTGGCCGCCGAAGCGGTTGCCGACGCGAAATTCGACAAGCTGCTCGCACAGGAAGAGGCGTGGATCCGAAAGGGGGTCGAGGCGCGACGCACGCGCGACGAGGGACGCGTTCGCCGGCTCGAACAGCTGCGGCGCGAACGCGCGGCGCGTCGTGAGCGGCTCGGTCGCGCGCAACTCGCGGTCGACGCCGGCGATCGCTCGGGAAAGCGCGTCGTCGAGCTGGTCGACGTCTCGAAGGCCTGGGGCGAGCGCGTCGTCGTGCGCGACTTCTCGACGATCGTGCAACGCGGCGACCGCGTCGGACTGGTCGGGCCCAACGGCGCCGGCAAGACCACGCTGCTGCGGCTGATGCTCGGCGAGATCGCACCCGATTCCGGCACCGTGCGCACGGGCACGAACCTGCAGGTCGCGTACTTCGATCAGCTGCGTGCACAGCTCGACGACTCGGCAACGCTCGTCGAGACGATCAGCCCCGGCTCGGAGTGGATCGAGATCGGCGGCCGGCGCACGCACGCGATGAGCTACCTCGAACGCTTCCTGTTTGCCCCCGAGCGCGCCCGCTCGCCGGTCGGCTCGCTGTCGGGTGGCGAGCGCAACCGGCTGCTGCTCGCACGGCTGTTCGCTCGCCCGGCGAACCTGCTGGTGCTCGACGAGCCGACCAACGACCTCGACATCGAGACGCTCGAACTGCTCGAGGAACTGCTCGCCGATTATTCGGGCACCGTGCTCGTCGTCAGCCACGACCGCGCGTTCCTCGACAACGTCGTCACGCAGACGATCGTCCCGCTCGGCGACGGGCACTGGCGCGAGCAGGCGGGCGGGTACGCCGATTACGAAGCGGCGCGCCGACAGGAGGCGCAGACGACCGCCGACGCCCGCGGCGCCGCCGGCCAGGCGCGCGCGGCTGCATCGAACGCCGCGCCCGGCGGTGGCGCGCCGAGCGCCGCATCGCCGCGCAAGGCGGCCGAGGCGACGCCGGCCGCGCGCCCGGCCGCACGGCGCAAGCTCGGCCATGCCGAGCAACGCGAGCTCGACGCGCTGCCCGATCGCATCGCCGCGCTCGAGGCCGAGCAGAAGACGCTCGGCGAGCAACTCGCCGATCCGCGCAGCTGGCAGGATCCGGTGGCCGCACGCGCGATCCAAGAGCGCTTCGCGGCGATCGAGGTGGAACTGCTCGCTGCGCTCGAGCGCTGGGAAGCGCTCGAATCAGGACGCGGCTGAATCGCCGATCGCGCGCACGCCGCCCGGATCGGCGACGATCGTCTGCGACGGATCGCGCACGTCGCGCCGGGCACCGGCCAGCATCTCGGTGAACCATTGCACGAGCAGCGCGGTGTATTCGCGCTGGTGCGCTTCGCTCGACAGCGCATGATCGGCATCGCGCAGGCAGCGATAGGTCAGCGAGTGTGCCTGCGCACACGCAGCGCGATAGCTCGCGATCACCGGCTGCGGAACGATGTCGTCGCGACCCGACTCGACGAGCAGCACGTCGCCGCCGAAGCGCGCGCAGGCGCGCAGCGCGCGATTCTCCGCCGCCGGCACGAAACCGCGCCGGTAGGCGACGAGACCCTGCTCGCGATGCAACTGCAGTTTGGGCAGATCCCAGCCTGCATCTCGATACAGCGCCGGCGCACGCAGGCCGAGCCAGCGCACGGGACGCATCTCCGTCAGGATCGCCGCCAGGTAGCCGCCGTAGCTGCTGCCGACGACGCCGATCGCATCGCGATCGACCTGCGGATGCGCGGCGAGGATCTCGTAGCCGCCGAGCAGGTCTCGCAGGTTGCGCTCGCGAGAGACGGTCTGGCGTTGCGACGACGTGCGCGCGTGCCCGCTCAGGTCCAGCGTCAGGCACACGCAGCCGAGCGCGGCCACCTCGCGCGCGCGCCCGAGGTATTGCTGTTGCGTCGCGCCCCAGCCGTGCACGAACAGCACGCCCGGCAGCTCGCTTCCCGGAACGACGAGCGTGCCGTCGATCCGTTCGGAGCCGACGACGACGTCGACATGACGCTCACGCGTCTGCATCGCGGCACAGACGCGCGTACTTGACGATCGGCCCGAGCCGCTCGTCGACGCCGCGGAAATGCACGATCGCGTCGTCGGGCAATTCGGGATCGGCGCAGTGCACTTCGACCGTCTCGGCGCACGCGCACGCGCGCCCCGGGTCGTCGCACAGCGCATGCAGCGCGACGAGTTCGGCCGCGCTCGCTCCGCCGACGCGCCACGACTGCTCGAGCACGCCGACGCGCTCGACGCCGCGTGCGTCCGTTCCCTGCACGACGTCGTAGTTGCAGCGCGAGGCGAACATCTCCGGGAACGCCTCGAAGGCGGCCTCGTGATACGTGCGGGCGAACCCGATCGCGCGACGCAGCGACGCGCGGGCGCCGACGAACGGCTCGAGCGCATCGAAGCCGCCGAGCGCCATCGTGATCGAAGAGCCGCCGTAGACGTCGGCGCCGTGCCGGTCGCGAGTCGTCCGCTGGCTGCCGAAATAGCTTGCCTGCAACGAACCGATGCGCAGCTGCCCCACGCTCCAGGTGCGCGGCCGTCGCAGATCCGGCTCGACGACGGCGCCGCGGCGCGCGACCTCGGCGGCATCCAGCGATGCGAGCCGTTCGTCGAGTTCGCGCTCGTCGGCGACGGCGTACTGGCCGCGCCCGCCGACGCCGCCGGCGAGCTTGATGCGAACGCGGCCCGCGGGAAGCAGCGCGAGCGCGGCGCGACGCAGGTCGCGCATCGAGAACGCCGCGTAGCCCGGGAGGACGACGTCGGCGATGCGCGCCGCGAAGCGCTCGTCCCAGCCCGGCGGGCAAGGCGCGTCGGCGTCGAGCAGCGGATGCGAGATCACCTTCGTCGCGACGAAGGGAAACGGCACGACACCGCCGAACAGGTCGTCGTCGCTCTCGATGCCCCAACGACGCGCGACGTCGACACCGACGATCGTGTCGTTCGGCACGACGTAGCCGAGCGGCGTCTCGGCGCCCGGACGCGTGGCGTCGACGTAACGGTCGAAGCGCCCGCCGATCAGCCGCGCGAGATCGCGTGCGACGCTGATCTGCGAGACCAATTCGTGTTCCGGGGCGTCGCCCCTGCAGCAAAGGAACGAGACCCGCGCGTGCCGCGTGAGCGGCGCACGGACGCCAGGCGCTGCGGACAGCACGATCTGCGAGCTCCGTCATCAGGTGCCCCGCGCAGTGCGAACGACGTGCCCGAGACGAAAGAAGGCGGCGGCGACGCGCTCGTCGGGCGCAAGTAGAATGCGGCGCGAATACCGAAGGATGCGAGGTGAGCCGATGCCCTCTTTCGACGTCGTTTCCGAGGCCGATGCGGTGGAAGTGCGCAACGCGATCGACCAGGCCAACAAGGAAATCTCCACGCGCTTCGACTTCAAGGGGTCGGATGCGCGCATCGAGCAGAAGGAGCGCGAACTGACCGCCTTCGCCGACGACGACTTCAAGCTCGGACAGGTGCGCGACGTCCTGCTCGGCAAGCTGGCGAAGCGCAATGTCGACGTGCGCTTCCTCGACTACGGCGCCGTGCAGAAGATCAGCGGCGACAAGGTCAAGCAGCCGATCACCGTGCGCCACGGCGTCTCGAGCGAGCACGCGAAGAAGATCGTGCGCCTGGTCAAGGACAGCAAGCTGAAGGTGCAGGCGAGCATCCAGGGCGACTCGGTGCGGGTGAGCGGCGCCAAGCGCGACGACCTGCAGTCGGCGATCGCGCTGCTGAAGAAGGAGATCGCCGACGTGCCGCTGGCGTTCACGAACTTCCGCGACTGACGCTCCTCACGGATTCCTCACGACTCGGGAACGCCCGCCTCACGACGGGAACGGCATCTTTGCCGTCATGTCGGAACCACTCGTCGCCTGCGCCGCTCCCCGGCGCGGCGAACGCGCCGAACGCAGCCTCGGGCCGCTGGCGGCATGGCTCGCGCTGGCGTTCGCGTGGTTCGCGCCGCTCGGCCACCGCGCGCTCGTCAACCCGGACGAGGGGCGCTACGCGAGCATCGCGCTGGAGATGCTGCGCGACGGCGACTGGATCACGCCGCACCTGAACGGCTTCCTCTACTTCGAGAAGCCGCCGCTCGGGTACTGGATGTCGGCCGCGGCGATGCGCGTGCTGGGCGTCGGCGAATTCGCCGCGCGCCTGTGGCCGGCCGCCAGCGGGTTCGCCACCCTGGTCGTCGTCGGCGTCGCTTCGCGCGTGCTGTGGGGCCGCCGCGCGGGCGCCTTCGCCGCGGCGGTCGCCGCCGGCAGCGCGTGGATCGTCGCCAACGCCCATTTCCTCAGCCTCGACATGGGGTTGACGTTCTTCCTGACGCTCGCGCTGTGCGCGTTGCTGCTCGCGCAGCGCGACGAGGCGTCGCCACGCGAACGCCGCGCCGCGATGTACGTCGCGTGGGCGGCGATGGCCGGCGCGACGCTCACGAAAGGCCTGGTCGGCGTCGTGCTCCCGGCGGCCGCCCTGCTGCTGTACGTCGGATGGATGCGCGATGCGCGCGTGCTGCGCCGGCTGCACGCGACGGCGGGCCTGGCGATCTACCTCGCGATCGCCGCGCCCTGGTTCGTCGTGGTCGGGCTGCGCAATCCCGGCTTCGCGCAGTTCTTCTTCGTGCACGAGCACCTGCAGCGATTTCTCACCCCGCAGGCGCATCGCCCGGGCCCGGCCTGGTATTTCGTCCCGATCCTGCTCGTGGGATTCCTGCCGTGGACGACGATGCTGCCTGCGCTGGTGCGTCGCGGCCTTCGGCTCGACGCCGCCCGCGCGTTCCAGCCGCATCGCTTCGCGCTCGTCTACGCGGCGTTCGTCCTCGTCTTCTTCAGCGCGTCGCACTCGAAGTTGCCCTCGTACATCCTGCCGATGTTTCCCGCGCTCGCACTGCTGGCCGGCGCGTGGCTCGGGCAGGCCGACGCGCGCCGGCTGCGCGTGCACCTCGTCGCGCCGGCCGCCGCGGGCCTCGCACTGGTGGTCGTCGCCTTCTTCGCCGCACGCTTCGCCACCCACGACACGCCGCCCGAGGTTCTCGAGGCGATGGCGCCGGGCTTCGCCGCCGCGGGCCTCCTCGTCGTCGCGGCGGCGGCGCTCGCCGCCGGCGCCTTCACCCGGCAGCGCGCGCTCGCCGGCGTCGTCGTACTCGCCGCCGGCTCGGTGCTCGCCGTGCTCGCCGCGCTCGACGGGCACGACGAGCACGCGTCCATCAAAAGCAGCCGCGAAGTCGCCGTGATGCTGGCGCCGCAGCTGTCGCCGTCGACACCGGTGTTCTCGGTGGCGATGTACGATCAGACGTTGCCGTTCTACCTGCGACGCAACGTGACGCTCGTTGCGTGGACCGACGAGTTCGCCTTCGGCGAACGGGCCGATCCGCAGCGCTGGATTCCGCAGCTCGCCGAATTCGCGCAACGCTGGCGCGCGCTCGACGAGGGCGCCGCGATGATGCGCATCGAAACCTGGTCGTCGCTCGCCGCCGACGGCCTGCCGATGCACGTGGTGCATCGCGACGCACGCAGGGTCGTCGTGCTGCGCCAGCCCCGGCAACGGAGCGCACAGTGACCGAGGTCCTGCCCTTCGCCCGCCCGCTGATCGGCGACGACGAATGCGCCGCCGTCGATGCCGTGCTGCGCTCGGGGTGGCTCGCCACCGGCGCGCGCTGCCGCGAGTTCGAGCAAGCGCTGTCGTCGTACTTCGGCGGGCGCCCGACACGCGTCGTCACCTCGGGCACCGCGGCGCTCGAGCTCGCGCTGCGCCTGGCCGGCATCGGCGCCGGCGACGAGGTGATCACCTGTCCGCTGAGCTGGGTGGCGACCGCGAACGTCGTGCTCGCGGTCGGTGCAACGCCGGTGTTCGTCGACGCCGACGCGAGTACGCGCAACATCGACCTCGGTCGGATCGAGGCGGCGATCGGCCCGCGCACGCGGCTGCTGCTGCCGGTCGATCTCGCCGGCCTTCCGGTCGACCGCGACCGACTCGCCGCGATCGCCGCGCATCACCGGCTGCGCGTGCTCGAGGACGCGGCGCAGTCGATCGGGGCGAGCTGGCGCGGCGCGCGCATCGGCAGTTTCGGCGACCTCGTCTCGTTCAGCTTCCATGCGAACAAGAACATGACCACCGGCGAAGGCGGCTGCCTGGTGATGAACGACGTCGACGAGGCGCACCGCTTCGAGAAGCTGCGCCTGCAGGGCGTCACGCGCCGGGCCGACGGGTCGATGGAGGTCGACGTGCTCGGCGGCAAGGCGAACCTGACCGACATCGCCGCCGCGCTCGGCCTGGTGCAGCTGCGCCGGCTCGACGCCTTCAACGCGCGCCGGCGCGCCCTCGCGCGCCTGTACTTCGAGCATTTCGACCGCTCGCTCGGCTTCGACCTGCCGCCGGCCGATTTCGAGCAGTCCAACTGGCACATGTTCCAGCCGCTGCTGCCGCTCGATCGCCTGCGCATCGGCCGCGGCGAGTTCATCGACGCGATGCGCGGCGAGGGCATCGCGGTCGGCGTGCACTACCCGGCAATGCACCTGTTCGCGCTGTACCGGGCGCGCGGATTCCGCGAAGGCCAGTTCCCGGTGGCCGAGGACATCGGCCGTCGCACGGTGACGCTGCCGCTGCACGCGGGAATGCGCGACGAGGACGTCGTTCGCGTCTGCGACGCGGTGCGACGCGTCACGACGGCAGCGCTGCGATGAACGCCCGACCGAGCCGGTCGAGCCCGTCGAGCCCGGCGGCCCCGGTGGCCGCGCCGACCCCAGCCTCGCCGGCCGCGACGCCGGACAACGTGCCTGCCCCGCGCCTGTCCGTCGTCATCCCGGTCTACGACGAGCAGGCGGTGCTCGAGGCGCTGTTCGCGCGGCTGTATCCGGCGCTCGACGCGCTGGCGATTTCCTACGAGATCGTCTTCGTCGACGACGGCAGCCGCGACCGCTCCGCGCAGCTGCTCGCCGAGCAGTTCCGCCGCCGCCCCGATGTCACGCGCGTGGTGCTCTTCGCGTCGAACTTCGGCCAGCACCGGGCGATTCTCGCCGGCTTCGAGTACGCGCGCGGCGAGCGGATCGTCACGCTCGACGCCGACCTGCAGAACCCGCCCGAGGAGATCGGCCGGCTGCTCGCGCAGATGGACGCCGGGCACGACTACGTCGGCACGATCCGGCGCCTGCGCGAAGACCGCTGGTGGCGCCGCTGGGCGTCGCGCGCGATCAATCGGCTGCGCGAGCGCACGACCCGCATCCGGATGACCGACCAGGGCTGCATGATGCGCGCCTACAGCCGCGAGATCGTCGACGCGATCAACCGCTGCGAGGAGCTGTACACCTTCGTTCCGGCGCTGGCCTGGCAGTTCGCGCGCGACCCCGTCGAGATCGACGTCGGGCACGAGGAGCGCTTCGCCGGGCAATCGAAGTACTCGGCCTACCGCCTGATGCGGCTGAACTTCGACCTGATGACGGCGTTCTCGATCGTCCCGCTGCAGATGTTCTCGATCGCCGGCATGCTGCTGTCGGCGCTCTCGGCGCTGCTCGTCGTCGTGCTGGCTGCCCGCCGGCTCTTCCTCGGACCCGAGGAAGGCGGTCTGTTCACGCTGTTCGCGATCGAGTTCCTGCTGATGGGCATCGCGCTGTTCGGCATCGGGCTGCTCGGCGAATACGTCGGACGCATCTACCAGGAAGTGCGCCGGCGCCCGCGCTACCTCGTCTCGGCGGTGCTGCAGGATCTCGAAGCGGCGGCAGCGCGGCAGGCGCGATGACGCGAGCGGTCGTCTTCGCGTATCACCAGATCGGCGTGCGCTGCCTGCGCACGCTGCTGGCGGGCGGCGTCGACGTCGGGCTCGTCGTCACGCACGACGACGCACCGGGCGAGACCGTCTGGTTCGACAGCGTTCGCGCGACCGCCGAGGCGCGGGGCATCGCGGTGATCGCGCCCGACGATCCGAACACCGACGCGGTGCTCGCGCGCGTTCGCGACGCACGCCCCGACTTCCTCTTCTCGTTCTACTACCGGCGCCTGCTCGGCGAGCACCTGCTCGCCGTCGCTCCCCGCGGCGGCTGGAACCTGCACGGCTCGCTGCTGCCGAAGTACCGCGGACGCGTTCCGCTGAACTGGGCGATCCTGCACGGCGAGACCGAAACCGGCGCGACGCTGCACGCGATGACGTCGCGCGCCGACGCCGGCCCGATCGTCGACCAGCAGGCGGTGCCGATCCTGCCCGACGACGACGCGCGCGAGGTGTTCGCGAAGATCTGCGTCGCCGCCGAGATCGTGCTGTGGCGCAGCCTGCCGTCGCTGCTCGACGGCAGCGCCGTGCTTCGCGAGCAGGATGCGGCGGCGGCCACGCGCTTCGGCGCGCGCCGCGCCGAAGACGGCCGCATCGACCCCGCGCTGCCGGCGCGCGCGCTGCACGACCTGGTACGCGCCGTCACGAAGCCCTTTCCCGGCGCCTTCGTCGACCTGCCGCAGGGCCGGCTCTACGTCTGGCGCACCGCGCCGGCGCAGGAGGAGCACGTGCCTGCGGCCGCGCCTGTTATCCGCGAGCCCGCGCCAGCGCAGGCCGACGAACCTTCGCCAGCGCAGGATGCCCGCACGCCCACGCCCGCCGAGATGCGCGTCGTCGCCGGCGAGCTGTCGCTGTTCGGCGCCGACGGCCGCCGGCTGCGCGTGCTCGACGCGCAACTGGGCGACGCGGCGCTGGACGCCGTTCGATTTCGCGCGGTGTTCGGCGAGCGTCTCGCGCTGCCGCCACTGCCTGGCCACGACGACCCGACCGGAGCGTCCTCACGATGAAACGCGTGCTCATACTCGGTATCGACGGATTCATCGGGCACCACCTGACGCACGCGATCCTGTCGCAGACCGACTGGGAGGTGCACGGCATCGACATGCACGACGATCGCATCGCCGAGTGGATCGGCCATCCGCGGCTGCGCTTCTTCGAAGGCGACATCACGATCAACCGCGAGTGGATCGAGTACCACGTGAAGAAGTGCGACGTCGTGCTGCCGCTGGTGGCGATCGCCACGCCCGCCACCTACGTTCGCGAGCCGCTGCGCGTCTTCGAGCTCGACTTCGAGGCGAACCTTCCGGTCGTTCGCCACTGCCTGCACTACGGCAAGCACCTGGTGTTTCCGTCGACCTCCGAGGTCTACGGCATGTGCCGCGACGAACGCTTCGACCCCGAGACCTCCGAGCTCGTCTACGGCCCGATCGGCAAGCAGCGCTGGATCTACGCGTGCTCGAAGCAGCTGATGGACCGCGTGATCCACGCCTACGGCCTCGAGCGCGGGCTGCGCTACACGCTGTTCCGGCCGTTCAACTGGATCGGCGGCGGGCTGGACAGCATCGACACGCCGAAGGAAGGATCGAGCCGCGTCGTCACGCAGTTCTTCGGCCACATCGTTCGCGGCGAGCCGATCCGGCTCGTCGACGGAGGCCTGCAGCGGCGCTCCTTCACCTTCGTCGACGACGGCATCGCGGCGCTGATGAAGATCATCGAGAACCGCGACGATCGCGCCTGCGGCCGCATCTACAACGTCGGCAACCCGGCGAACCACCATTCGGTGCGCGAGCTCGCGCAGATGATGATCGAGATCGCCGCCGACTATCCGGAATACCGCGACAACGCCGCTCGCGTCACGCTCGTGGACACGAGCGCGCAGGACTACTACGGCAACGGCTACCAGGACGTGCGCGATCGCGTGCCCGCCATCGAGAACACGCGCACCGAGCTCGACTGGGAGCCTCGCGTCGGAATGCGCGAAGCGCTGGTACGCATCTTCGAGCACTATCGCAGCCGCATGTCGACGGCCCGATCGCTGAACGAAGCCGTGCCATGCGACGCCTCGCACTGAAGGTCGACGTCGACACCTGGCGCGGAACGCGCGACGGCGTGCCGCGGCTGCTCGACGTGCTCGAGCGGCACGATGCCCGTGCGAGCTTCCTGTTCAGCCTGGGTCCCGACCACACCGGTCGCGCGATCCGCCGCGCAGTGCGGCCGGGCTTCCTCGGCAAGGTGTCGCGCACCTCGGTCGTCGAGCACTACGGGATCCGAACGCTGCTGTACGGAACGCTGCTCCCCGGCCCCGACATCGGTCTGCGCGAGGCGGCGCTGATGCGTCGCGTACGCGACCGCGGCTTCGAGGTCGGCGTGCATTGCTGGGACCACGTGCTGTGGCAGGATCGGGTCGCCGCGCGCGACGCGGCGTGGACGCGCGCGCAGATGCAGCGCGCCGTCGATCGATTCGCCGAGATCTTCGACGCCAGGCCGCGCGTGCACGGCGCTGCGGGCTGGCAGATGAACGACGCCGCGTGGTCGCTCGAGCGCGAGCTCGGCTTCGAATACGCGTCGGATACGCGCGGCACGCACCCGTTTCGGCCGGTGGACGCCGCCGGTCGCGAGATCGGCGTCGTGCAGCTGCCGACGACGCTGCCCACGCTCGACGAGCTCGTCGGGCTGCAGGGCACGACCGCGCGCAACGCCGACACGCGGCTGCTCGCGCTCACCGCGAAACCGGCACCGCCCGTGCACGTCTACACGCTGCACGCCGAGCTCGAAGGCGGTCGCTGGCGCGACGTCTTCGAGCGCCTGCTGCGCGGCTGGCGAGCGCAGGGTTGGCGCCTGGTCGGCCTCGACGGGCTCGCGGCATCGCTCGACGCCGCCGCGCTGCCGGCGCATCGCGTCGCCGCCGGCACCGTCGCCGGGCGCAGCGGAACGCTCGCGGTGCAGGGGCCGCAGACGGTCTTCGACGACAGCGCGGGTCGACGCTAAGACCGGACTCGACGACAAGATCGGACTCGAACGATAAGATCGGACCCCACGGTTAGATCGAATTACTCGATCAACAAGATCAGTTTTATTCGTTGGACTGATCAGGTCGCCGCATCCAGAATCCCTTCATCGCGCCGGACGAAGTGCCCGGCGGCAACCACCGAAGAAGGGAGTCGATCGATGAAAACCGTAGGCGACAAGCTCGAAGCGTTCCGCGTCGTCGGCGTCAAGCCGAAATTCAACCAACCCGAGGAGAAAGGCGTCAGCGCCTTCGAGGAGATCACCGAGAAGTCGTTCCCCGGCAAGTGGAAGATCCTGTACTTCTATCCGAAGGACTTCACCTTCGTCTGCCCGACCGAGATCGTCGGCTACGACAAGCTCGTCGGCAATTTCGAAGAGCGCGACGCGGTCGTGCTGGCCGGCTCGACCGACAACGAGTTCGTCAAGCTCGCGTGGCGCCGTGAGCACCCCGACCTGAAGAACCTGAATCAGTGGCAGTTCGCCGACACCACCGGTTCGCTGGTCGACCAGCTCGGCGTGCGCGAGAAGAACGAAGGCGTGGCGCTGCGCGCGACCTTCATCGTCGACCCGGACAACACGATCCAGCACGTGACGGTGAACAACCTGAACGTCGGCCGCAACCCGGAGGAGACGCTGCGCATCCTCGACGGCCTGCAGACCGACGAGCTGTGTCCGTGCAACCGCGCCGTCGGCGGCGACACGCTCTGACCGGAGGCCGGCCATGACGAAGCTCGAAGCCCTTCGTTCGCAAATCCCCGATTTCGCGAAGGACGTCCGACTGAACCTGGACGCGGTCGTCCAGCGCTCGAGCCTCGCGCCGGCCGACGCGTTCGGCTGCGCGCTGGCCGCCGCCTATGCGACGGGCAGCGCGGAGCTGGCCGACGCGTTCCGCGAAGCGCTCGACGAAACCGATGCGAACGCCGCACTGTCGGCCGCTGCGCTGATGGGGATGAACAACGTCTGGTACCCGTACGTCGAGATGGCCGACGACCCGGAGCTCGGCAGGCAGCGCGCCGAATTGCGCATGCAGGCCTACGCGACGCACGGAGGCGTCGCACGCGAGCGCTTCGAAGCGTTCGCGCTCGCCGCCTCGGCCATCGGCAAATGCCACTTCTGCGTGCGCTCGCACTACGAATTGCTGCAGAAGGCCGGCTGGACGACGGTGCAGCTGCGCGACGTCGGGCGGATCGCCGCGGTAGTGGCCGCGAGCGCGCAGGCGCTGCGCATGCGCACCGTCGCGGCGCCGACGACCGTCGCGGCGTGATCGCAGCCGCCGGCACGACGGCGAAGGTGAAAAGGGTGGAAAGGGAGGAGCCTCGGCCGCACGGCCGATGGCCTTCCCGGCCTATCCGTGCAGGCGCGCGACCGCCGAATGATTGTGAATCGACTCGAAGTTCTCCGCCTCGACGGTGAAGCGGCGAACGCGCGGGTCGGCGCGTAGCGCGACGGCGACGTCGCGCACGAGGTCCTCGACGAACTTCGGGTTCTCGTAGGCGCGCTCGGTCACGTGCTTCTCGTCGACCCGCTTGAGCAGCCCGTAGAGTTCGCTCGAAGCCTGCGTCTCGGCAATCGAGATGATCTCCTCCGGATCGATCGGCGCGTCGGCGACCACCGAGATCGTGACGTGCGAACGCTGGTTGTGCGCGCCGTATTCGGAGATCGACTTCGAGCACGGACAGAGGCTCGTCACCGGCACCAGGACGCCGAGCGTGGTCACGGCGTCGCGCGCGCCGCCGTCGACGACGACCGACAGCTCGTAGTCCATCAGGCTCTGCACGCCCGATACCGGCGCGCTCTTGCGAACGAACAGCGGCAGCCTCGCCTCGACGCATCCGGCGTCGGCTTCGAGCAGCACGAGCATCTCGTCGAACATCGCGCGCACGCCGTGTGCGTCGAGCGCCGGTTCGCCGTCGGCCAGGCGCCGCTCGAGCAATGCGACGAAGCGCGACATGTGCGTGCCCTTCTTTTCGGCGGGCAGCGCGACGTACATCCCGAAGCGACCGACGCTCGGCTGCTCGCCGGCGCTGCCGCGCCACCGAAGCGGATAACGCAGGCCCTTGACGCCGACGCGCTGGATCGGCAACTGGCGCCGGTCGGCACTGCCCTGCACGTCGAGCAGCGTATCGCCGAGCACTGCGGCGCCATCACGAACGTTCATCGAATTCTCCAGGGATTTCTTCCCGCGCACGAAGGGCCGCGCCGCCGATCAGCCGCCGCCGCTGGCAACGAGCCGCGGCGATTTTCCGATGCCCGCGTCGTCGCCGAAACGGGCGCGCACCGAGCGCTCGATGCCGGCCGCGTCGAGCCCTTCGGCGCGCAGCAGCTGCGCCTGGTCGCCGTGCTCGACGTGCCGGTCGGGCAGGCCGAGTTGCAGCAATGGTCGCACGATCGCCTCGGCGGCGAAGACCTCGGCCACCGCGCTGCCGGCGCCGCCCAGGACGACGTGCTCCTCGATCGTGACGAATGCGTCGTGCGTGGCGGCCAGCTGCCGCAGCAGCGCGACGTCGATCGGCTTGACGAAACGCATGTTCACGACGGTGGCGTCGAGCGCTTCGCCCGCCTCGAGCGCCGGCGCGAGCATCGTGCCGAAGGCCAGCAGCGCGATGCGCGGTCCGCGCCCTGCGCGCTGCTCGTGCCGCGACTCGCGACGCAGCTCGGCGCACCCGACGGGGATCGCGGTGAGATCCTGCAGCACGGGGACGCCGATGCCGGCGCCGCGCGGATAGCGCACCGCCGCCGGCCCGTCGTGGCGGAAACCGGTGTACAGCATCTGCCGGCACTCGTTCTCGTCCGACGGCGCCATCACGACCAGGTTCGGCACGCAGCGCAGAAACGCGTAGTCGTAGACGCCCGCATGCGTCGCGCCGTCGGCGCCGACGATGCCGGCGCGGTCGAGCGCGAACAGCACCGGCAGGTTCTGCAGCGCGACGTCGTGAACGAGCTGGTCGTAGCCGCGCTGCAGGAACGTGCTGTAGATCGCCACCACCGGCTTCATTCCCTCGCACGCCATTCCGGCGGCGAAGGTGACGGCGTGCTGCTCGGCGATGCCGACGTCGAAATAGCGGCGCGGGAACCGTCGCTCGAACTCGACCAGCCCCGAGCCCTCGCGCATCGCCGGCGTGATCGCGACCAGCCGCTCGTCGAGCGCACCCATGTCGCAGACCCAGTCGGAAAACACCTGCGTGTACGTCGGCCGTGCGGGCGTCGGCGACTTGCGGATGCCCTCCTGCGGATCGAAACGTCCCGGGCCGTGATAGAGCACCGGATCGGCCTCGGCGAGCTTGTAGCCCCGGCCCTTGCGCGTGACGACGTGCAGGAACTGCGGGCCGTGCAGCTCGCGCAGGTTCTGCAGCGTGGGGACGAGGCTGTCGAGATCGTGCCCGTCGATCGGACCGACGTAGTTGAAGCCGAACTCCTCGAACATCGTGGCAGGAAGGACGAATCCCTTCGCGTGCTCCTCGAGCCGCTTGGCGAGTTCGAACAGCGGCGGGACGTTCTGCAGCATCGCACGACCCATGTCGCGCGCCTTCGTGTAGAAGCGGCTCGACAGCAGCCGCGCGAGGTATCGGTTCAGCGCGCCCACCGGCGGCGAGATCGACATGTCGTTGTCGTTCAGGACGACGAGCAGGTCGATGTCGGGCGTCACGCCCGCGTTGTTCAGCGCCTCGAACGCGATGCCCGCCGTCATCGCGCCATCGCCGATCACCGCCACGTGCCGCCGGCGACCGGGGCCGGCGCCCTCGCCCTTGTTGCGCGACGCGACGGCCATGCCGAGCGCGGCCGAGATCGACGTCGACGAATGCGCGGTGCCGAAGGCGTCGTACTCGCTCTCGCTGCGTCGCGGGAAACCGGAGATGCCTCCTTGCTGGCGCAGCGTGGCCATCGCCTCGCGGCGTCCGGTGAGGATCTTGTGCGGGTAGCTCTGGTGGCCGACGTCCCAGATCAGCCGATCGCGCGGCGTGTCGAAGACGTAGTGCAGCGCGATGGCCAGCTCCACCGTGCCGAGATTCGACGACAGGTGGCCACCGGTGCGCGAGACGGAATCGAGCACGAAGGCGCGCAGTTCGCGCGCCAGTTGTGCGAGCGCGGTGCGGTCGAGCTTGCGCAGCGCCGCCGGACCGTCGATCGTCGACAGCAGCGTCGTCGCTTCGGAATCGGGCGGATGCATCGCGGCGCCTCGTTCACGCCCGACGCAGGACGATACGATCGGCCAGTGCGCGCAGGCACCACGCACGCGGTCCCAGCGGCGCGATCGCCTGGTGCGCCTGCACGCGCAGCCGCTCGGCCAGCGCGCGCGCCGGGCCGAGCCCCATCGTGGAGACGTAGGTGGGCTTGTCGGCGTCGGCGTCCTTGCCGGCGGTCTTGCCCAGCGTGGCCGAGTCGCCCTCGACGTCGAGAATGTCGTCGACGATCTGGAACGCCAGGCCGATCGCGTCGGCATAGCGCGCGAGCACCGTCATCGATTGCGTCGCGCTCCCCGCGCAGGCGCCGCCCAGGCGCACCGAGACGGCCAGCAGCGCCCCCGTCTTGCGCCGGTGCATGTCCTCGAGTGCGTCGGCCGCGAGCGCGACGCCGACCGAAGCGAGGTCGATCGCCTGCCCGCCGGCCATGCCGGCGCAGCCCGAGGCGCGCGCCAGCTCGGCGATCATCGACACCGTCGTGCGCGCGTCGACGCCTTCGTCGGCGGCCGCCGCGAGCGACTCGAAGGCGAGCGCCTGCAGCGCGTCGCCGACCAGCATCGCGAGCGCCTCGCCGTAGACGACGTGCACCGTCGGGCGGCCGCGACGCAGCACGTCGTCGTCCATGCACGGGAGATCGTCGTGCACGAGCGAGTACGCGTGGATGAGCTCCACGGCGCTGGCCGCGCAATCGAGCGCCGGCGCCGGCGCGCCGAGCGCCTCGCCGGCCGCGTGCACGAGCAGCGCGCGAATGCGCTTGCCGCCGCCCAGCGCCGCATAGCGCATCGCCTCGTGCAACCGGGCGGGATGCGCATCGTCCGGCGCGAGCACGCGCCCAAGCGCCTGCTCGATGCGCACGCGCCGCTGTTCGATCCACGAATCGATGGAAAGCCCGCCCGCCCCCGCGCCGGCATGCGCCACGCTGGCCGCGTTCGTGCCGTCGACCTCGAAGAAAGCGCTCATCGGCTCGCGTCAGGCGAGTCGGACTCGCGCGATTCGGCGGGCACGCAGGGCTCCGCGGCGGCATCGAAGGGCTCGAGCAGGTCGGCCTCGAGGATGCGCACCTGCTGCTGCACGTCGGCCAGCGACTTGCGGCACCAGGCCACGAGCGAGGCGCCGCGGCGATAGGCGCCCAGCGACTCGTCGAGCGACAGCGAGCCGCTTTCCATGCGCTGCACGATCTGCTCGAGCTCGCCGAGCGCGCGCTCGAAGGATTCCGGGGTGGAGGCTTCCATGAAGGGCTTGATTTTACTTCGCTTTTCCCGAGCTCGCGCGCCGCGCCGCTCTCTGCCGCCGTGGCTCGCCGCCGAGGCGGCCCGACGCGGCGATCGGGGTATCCTTCTGCGCTCGTCCGCTCACCCGGGCGATCGCTGATCAAGGGGGGAATTCGATGTCCGACGTGGGCCGCCTGGATCGGCTCGCGCGCTCGCGCACGCAACTGCCGGTCCGCGCCTATTTCGACGAAGCGCTGTTCGCGCGCGAACTGGAGACGCTGTTCCGCAAGGGCCCCGGCTACGTCGGCCACGAGCGGATGGTGCCGGAACCCGGCGACTACTGCGTGCTGCCGGCGGAAAACGGCGGCCGGGTGCTGGTGCACGGCGACAACGGCATCGCGTTGCTGTCGAACGTCTGCCGTCATCGCCAGGCGGTGATGCTCGACGGTCGCGGCAACGCGGCGAACATCGTCTGCCCGCTGCACCGCTGGACCTACGATCTGTCGGGTCGACTGCTCGGCGCACCGCATTTCGACGAGCCGCCGTGCCGCGACCTGGCGAGCACGCCGCTGCAACGCTGGAACGGGCTGCTCTTTCGCGGCCCGCGCGACGTCGGCGCCGACCTTGCCGGCATCGGCTCGCACCCGGAGTTCGATTTCTCCGACTACCGGCTCGACCACATCGAGATCCACGAGTGCGACTACAACTGGAAGACCTTCATCGAGGTGTACCTGGAGGACTACCACGTCGTGCCTTTCCACCCGGGTCTGGGGCAGTTCGTCTCCTGCGACGACCTGCGCTGGGATTTCGGCGAGCGCTGGTCTTTGCAGACGGTCGGGACCTGGAAGGCGCTGAGCCGTCCGGGCACGCCGGTCTATCGCCGGTGGCACGAGCAGGTCCTGCGCTGGAACGGAGGCACGCCGCCCGCGCGTGGAGCGATGTGGCTGACGATCTTCCCGAACGTGATGCTCGAGTGGTACCCGCACGTGCTCGTGGTGTCCACGCTCGTTCCGCGCGCCGCGCAGAAGACGACGAACATCGTCGAGTTCTACTATCCCGAGGAGATCGCGCTGTTCGAGCGCGAGTTCGTCGAAGCCGAGCGCGCCGCGTACCTGGAGACGGCGCTCGAGGACGACGAGATCGCGCTGCGAATGGACGCCGGCCGACGCATGCTGATGGAACGCGGCGAGGACGACGCGGGGCCGTACCAGAGCCCGATGGAAGACGGCATGCAGCATTTCCACGAATTCCTGCGCGCCGAGCTCGATCTCGGCCCGGTGCGCGCCTGAAGAAGCGAGTCGCAGAGGAAGCCGCCGCATGCCGATGCGCTGGAGAACCCTGATCCGCGTCGACGAACTCGCCCGCCGGCTCGATGCCTGCGTGATCGTCGACTGCCGGCACGACCTGACGAACCCCGCATACGGGCCTGCCGCCTGGGCCGACGCGCACCTCCCCGGCGCGTTCTTCCTGCATCAGGACCACGACCTGGCGGGCGAGCGCACCGGGACGAACGGGCGCCATCCGCTGCCCGAGCGCGAGACGCTGCGCGCGAAGCTCGAGTCGATCGGCCTGTCCGACGGCGTGCAACTGGTCGCCTACGACGAGAGCGGCGGCATGTACGCATCGCGCCTGTGGTGGCTTGCGCGCTGGCTCGGCCATCCCGAGGCGGCGGTGCTCGACGGCGGCCTTCCCGCCTGGCGCGCGGCCGGCCACGCGCTCACGCGCGAGCCGCCGCTCGCGCACGCGCGCGGCGCGCTGACGCTGCACGCACCGCGCACCGCGCAGGTCGACGCCGCGCAGGTACTCGCGCAACTCGGCGACGACCGCGTGCG
>JACDJC010000701.1_pt1:0-25000 | contig 35875 bp, 26 predicted proteins | sample 7454191 | NCBI WGS metagenome assembly JACDJC01 (sample SAMN14253291, study PRJNA609438) | sludge metagenome | isolation source: sludge after 25d culture with pyrite and EDTA | collected 2018-12-20
CTCACCCGCCGATCCGCGGCGGCATCTGGATCAGGGCGCCGAGACCATGGGCAAGGATTCGCCGGGTCTCGCGAAACCGGGGAAGGGCAAACCCCGGGCGCCAGTGACCGCCCCCCAGGCTATCGGAAACCGCCAGAATGGCGGCCATCTCGACGCCGAGAAAAGCGGCGGCGGTACAGAGGGCCGAAACTTCCATTTCCACGGCCCGCACCCGGTGGGATTCGACGAAATGCGCCACCCGGCGTGGGGTCTCCCGGAAGACGGCGTCGGTGGTCCACACGGCGACCGGCTGCACCGTCAGACCTGTAACCGTGGCCAGGGCCTCGCCCACAGCCGCCTGCCAGGCACTGGCAGGCCTCACCCGACTCTCGGTCCGTTGACCGTAGGCCAGAGATGTGCCCTCGTCCACCACCGCCAACGCGGGCATCAGGACGTCGCCGACTTGCAGCCCATCGTCCAGGGCGCCGCACCAGCCCACATACAGCACACGCCGCACCCCCCAGGCCGCCAGGGTCTCCAGCAGCATCACGGCATAGGCCGCCGCCATCACCGGCCCCACCAGACAGGCCTCCGATGGAGCGGCCGGGAGATGGAGCCGGCTGTTGAAAAGGTTCCGCTGGCCACCGTCCCACCCGGCTGGCATGGCCGCCGCGATGGCGTCCAGATCCCCCCTGTTGCTCACCATCACGGCCAAGGGGCCCAGGCGGGGCGCCTTGGGCCCGCAAACAGGCCGCACGATGGGCACGTCCATGGGGACGACGGATTCAGGCAGCGGTCGGCCCCGCGCTTTCAGCGCGGCCCCACCCGGGCCGTCAGTTCGTCCTTCACTTCGTCGATCATGTCGTAGAGCCACAGCACATCTTCCACCGTCAGGCGTCCGGCCTTCACCGGGGCCCGCTCGGCGCCGTCCTTGCGGCGCAGGATCCGCGGGCCGATCTGCAGCTTGGCCTCCCCGCCATCGTACTGGTGAATGGAGATCACCAGCCCGGTTTCCTCCGACCGCCACTGTTTCAGCGTCTTGTCCTTGTCCGGATCGTAAGGCATTCCCGTACTCCCGCTAGCCGGCCCACGCATCGACACCGGGGATGTGCGTCAGGCCGAAAGTTTCGAAAAATCGGCGAACCGATCAAACAGCGCCGCCACCTGCCGCAACAGGGCGAGGCGGTTGGCGCGCACCACCGCATCCTCATCCATCACCATCACGCCGTCGAAAAAGGCGTCCACCGGGGTGCGCAGGGCGGCTGTTTCCCGCAGGGCCGCCGTCATGTCGCCGGTGGTCAGGCAGTCTTCCACCCGCTGCTGAACCGTCTGAAGCTGCCGGTAAAGCTCCGTCTCGCAGGCGACGGTGAACGCCTGGGGCCGCAGGGCGGCGCCCTCGGCCGGGTCGGCCTTGCGAATGATGTTCACCACCCGCTTGAAGGCCACGGCGATGGATTCGAAATCGGACTCGGATTTCAGGGCGACCAGGGCGGCCACCCGCCGCCAGACATCGGGAACCCGATCCGCCGCCGCACTGAGCACCGCCTGAACCCCGTCGCGGCCGTATCCCTGTTCCACCAGCATGTTTTCCATCCGTTGCTGCAGAAACCGCAGCACCTGGTCCACCACCTGCTCCGCGGGGGCCTGCCGCACCCCTTCAAAGCCGGCCACGGCTTTTTCCACCAGTGCGCCCAGGGAGAGATCCATCTCTTCCTTGAGCAGGATCTGGATCAGGCCGATGGCCTGGCGGCGCAGGGCGTAGGGATCGGTAGCCCCGGTGGGCACCAGTCCGACGGAAAAACAGCCGCAGATGGAGTCGAGCTTGTCGGCCACCGCCAGGATGGCCCCGGCCAGGGTGGTGGGCAGGGCGCCACCGGCATGGGTCGGACGGTAGTGCTCCTCGATGGCGGCCGCCACCTCGGGGGCCTCCCCGGCTTCCAGAGCGTAGACGCGGCCCATGATCCCCTGGAGGTTGGGAAACTCGCAGACCACCTGGCTCACCAGATCGGTCTTGCACAACCGGGCCGCCCGCTGGACCCGGGCCACCAAGCCGGCATCGCCACCGGCGGCATCCACCACCGCGGCCGACAGCGCCGCCACCCGCAGGCTCTTGTCGTACAGAGAGCCGAGCTTGGCCTGGAACAACACCCCCCGCAACCTTTCCAAGCGGGTTTCCGCGCTGACTTCCAGATCCCCGGCGTAGAAGAACTGCGCGTCCTTCAAACGCGCCCGCAGTACCCGTTCATGGCCGCTGGCCACCAGGGCCATGTCCTTTGCCGCGGTATTGTTGACGGCGACAAAACTCGGCGCCAGGGCCCCGTCGGCGGTGGTGACGGCAAAGTACTTCTGGTGCTCACGCATGGCGGTGATGAGGATTTCCCTGGGCAAGGCGAGAAAGGCCGCATCGAAGCGGCCCACGCTGGCCACGGGCCATTCCACCAGGTTGGTAACGATGTCCAGCAGGGCCGGATCGTCGATCACCGTGCCGCCGGCGGACCGGGCCGCGGCCTGTACCGCGTCGGCCACGGTCCGACGTCGCTCATCGATGGAGGCGATAACCCGGGCATCACGGAGCCGCCGGGCGTACTCACGGGCATCGGCAAGGGGAATTTTCCCTGGCTGCATGAAGAAGTGGCCCCGGGGGGCCCGACCGCTCTTGATCCCCCCGAGATTGAAGGGAATCACCCGGTCCCCCAAAATGGCCACCAGGTTGTGGATGGGTCGCCCGAAAGCGATCTTCAGTGTTCCCCAGCGCATGGTCTTGGGAAAAGGGATCGCCAGGATCACCTCGGGGAGGATCTGCTGCAACAGGGTTCGGGTGGCGCGTCCCCGTTCCGTCTTGCGCGCCGCCAGGTAGTCCCCGCGCTCCGTGTGCCGGACCGTCAAGGCCCCCACTTTGACGCCGGCTTTCTCGGCGAATTTTTCCGCGGCCAACGTCAGACGTCCCTCGGCATCGTAGGCCACCTTGGCGGGGGGACCGATCATCTCGGTGGAAACGGCCGCCTGCTTGGGGGCCACCTCGTCCACCTGCACGGCCAGCCGCCGGGGCGTACCAAAGGTGACCGCCCCCCCGTGGGCGATCCGGGCCTCGTCCATCCGCAGCAAGAGCTGCGCGGCCATGGCGTCCAGCGCCGGTTGGATGTATGCGGCCGGCATTTCCTCGGTTCCGATTTCAAGCAATAGGCTATCCATGAATTCCTCTGGTTACGTTGTGCCCGGCGCGCGGCCGGTGCCCGTGGCAGGCAGCATTTACGGGTTAGGCGGCAGCCTCCTCGGTCCGCAACGGGTATCCCATTGCCTCGCGCTGCTGAAGGTAAGCTTCGGCGCAGAGCCGGGCCAGGTGACGGATCCGGGCGATATAGCCCGTGCGCTCGGTGACACTGATGGCGTTGCGGGCATCAAGCAGGTTGAAGGTGTGGGAGCATTTCAAGGTATATTCATAAGCGGGCAGAACGAGGCCGGAAGCGATCACGGCCTTGGCTTCGGTTTCGTATCGAGTGAACAGTTCCAGCAACATGGCGACATCGGCCACCTCGAAGTTGTAGGTGGACTGCTCCACCTCCTGCTGGTGGTGAACATCGCCGTAGCGGATCCGGTCGTTCCAGCGCAGGTCATAGACGTTGTCGACTTTTTGCAGGTACATGGCGATCCGTTCCAGCCCGTAGGTGATCTCCACCGAGATCGGATCCAGCTCGATGCTGCCGGCGATCTGGAAATAGGTGAACTGGGTGATCTCCATGCCGTCGAGCCACACCTCCCACCCCAGTCCCGAAGCCCCCAGGGTCGGTGACTCCCAGTCGTCTTCGACGAAGCGGATGTCATGGGCCAGCGGATCGATGCCCAGGGCCCCAAGGCTCTGGAGATAGAGCTGCTGAACGTCGGCGGGTGACGGCTTGAGGATCACCTGGTACTGGTAGTAGTGCTGAAGGCGGTTGGGGTTTTCGCCGTAGCGGCCATCGGTGGGCCGGCGCGAAGGCTGGACATAGGCCACCTGCCAGGGTTCCGGGCCCAGAACCCGTAGTAGCGTGGACGGATGAAAGGTACCGGCCCCCACCTCCAGGTCATAGGGTTGAACCAGCGTGCAGCCTTTGCGGGCCCAGAATTTCTGCAGCGACAAGATCACATCCTGAAAATGCATCGCTCACCTTTCCACCGGCCGGCATCGGCCGTCGGTTGCCGGACAAATCGGTTTTAATCGAGACGCGGAATCTGCCACGGACGGCGGCTTCAATCAAGGGCTCGGCGCCTCCGGCGAATCGGCCGGCGGCCGGGATACCGCCACGCCGCGGGCATCGACCCGGGCGTCGAGAAGGCGCCCGTCGGGAATCGACGCGAGAATAGTCTGCCATGTTTCCCGCAGCCCTGCAATGGCCGAGGCCGTTCCAAGGGCCCAGAGGCAGCCGCCCCCGCCGGCGCCAGCAAACCGGGCACCGCACCCGGCGGCCACGGCGGCCTCCACCAGACGGTGCCCGGCTTCATCCAGCACCTCGGGGGTCATTTGCCGGCGCAACCGGGTATCGGTGTTCAGCACCTCCCCCGCCGCCTTGAGGTCACCGTTTTCCCAGGCCTCGATGAATTCATGGGTCAGCGCCGCAATGCGCCGCCAGAGCTCCCGCCCGGCCCCGCCGTGCCGGAACCCCTGCACCCAGCGGCCGTTGACGTCCAGAGACACGTGGGGATTTCCCCCGTAGGCCACCAGAAAGCAACGGTTCAGGGCTTCCATGCCCCCCGGGGCCGCCAGACGCCGACGACGAAACGCCCCCGGCCCCCGCCGATGAGCCCAGTACCAGGCGTTGATTCCGCCGTAAGCGGCGGCCAACTGGTCCTGAAGGCCGCACGCCACGCCGGCGGCGGCGCCTTCGATGCGCCGGGCCAAGAGGGCGACCTGACGCCGGTCGGCCCGGGACGCGGCGACACGGGTCAACGCCGCCACCAGGGCCACGGCGGCCACCGATGAGCCCCCCAGGGCGCTTCGCGGTGGAGAACTGGAGGCAATCTCGATCCGCACACCATCGGCGCCGAAGCTGTCGGCCACCGCGAAGATCAGTCCCAGGGGATGATCATAGGGCGCCTGGCCCGGGGCAAAGGCGGCCGGGGCGAACCCGTTGGCCGCCACCTCGATCCGGCCGGGTCTTCCCGCGCTCACCGACACCCGCGTTCTCAGATCCAGGGCGATGTTCACCGTACACGGGGCCAAGTGGTCCAGCGGCAGCCCCACGGCGGCCAGGTCCAGGGTGCCGCCGACATCGATGCGGCACGGTGCGCTGGCCACCACCGGTCCAGCGGCCAGCGCCGGCCATCCGTCTGCGCTCATGCCAGCGCTCCACTCTCGCGCAGGTGACGCAGGAATTTCAAGCTGCGCACCTCCCGCCCCAGATGAAACGGAATGAAGCTTTCCATCATCTCCTCACCGGCGCAAAGCGCCTCGCTGGAAAAGCGCATCCGCTGGGCCCGGGCCAAGCCGCCGGCGGCGATCCAGGCCAGTTCCTTGAGTGCCCCCCGGCTGACGGTCAACCGGGGCTTGGGATCGCAGCGCTGGCAGATCACCCCGCCCCGGGCCGCGTCGAGGCCGAACTGGAGGTCGCCCAATCCTCCGATGGGGCAGCGGCAACCGACACAGGCGGAAAGCCGCGGCCCCAGCCCGGCCAGATTCATAAAATGTAGCTGAAAAAGCAGCGACAGAACCCGGGCCGGCAGCCGGTCCCGGTCCAGGGCCATCAGCACGTCGTACAGCAGGGCATAAAGGTCCGGCTGGGGTTGCCCCTCTTCGCCCCAGAAATGGACCAGTTCGACCCAGTAGGAGGCATAGGCCGTCTTGGCCACCTCGGTGCGCAGGGAGTTCAACGATTCACAGAGGCTCGCTTCGGCCAGCAGCGTCATCCGGCCCCGACGGCTGCCCCGGCAACTCAGATCCAGGATGGCAAACAGGTCCAGCACCCCGCCAAAGCGTCGCCGGCTCCGTTTGGCGGCCTTGGCCATGAGGACCATCTTGCCCCGATCGGGGGTAATGACGTTCAAGATCAGGTCGTTGTCCCCGTATTCGACCCGCCGCAGCAAAATGCCCGGGGTGTTGAAATCCGCCTCGGCGTTCATTATCCATGCAACTTACTTGACCACGTGAATATAGGAGCGCTGACGCAGCGCCTCCAGCCAGGTGCGAAATTTCTCGTCCACGAATTGCTTGTAGAGGGTCTCCTGGATGCGGGCTTCCACTTCCTCCAGCGACTGGCCGTCGCGGTGAATCTTTTCCACATAGAACCGCTGGTAGCCCTGCTCCGTGTCGACCCAGGCGCTGGCGTGTCCCTCGGCCAAGGGCTCGACAGCCCGACGTACCGACGCCGAGAGGCTCTCCAGGGGAAATGCCCCCAGATCTCCACCTTCCGCGGCCTGGGGCGCCTGGCTGTACCGCCGGGCCACATCGGCAAAGGGCGTCCCCGCCGCCAGGGCGTCGTCGATCTGCTGCTGGCGCCGGGCCAGGTCGGGCAAGTTGCCGGGCAGGAGGATGGAGCGCAGGTGGTAGCGCCGCTGACCACCGAATTCTTCCGGATGCTCCTCGTAGTAGGCCTTGATATCCTCGCCGGTGATCACGGTGCGCGACCGGATCTCCTGGTTGACGAGCTTGGTGCGCAGAATCTGATCACTGACGTTCTTTCGGTACTGCTCCAGGGTATACCCCTGCTGGGCGATGGCCTCCCGCAGCGTCTCGTCGGTGAGAAAATTGGCCTCCTTGACCCTCTCGATGGCGCTGTCGATCTCTTCGGGGGTCACGCTGATGCCCAGCCGCCGCACCTCCTGGTCGGTGAGCTGGCGGTCTATGAGCTGGCCGAGAATGTCTTCCCGGACCTTGTAACGCAGCGGCTGCTCCTTTTCCGGCGGGTAGCCCATCGTGGCGAGCCGCTCCAGGTACGGCGCCATGGCTTGCTCCAGTTCGCTGAGCAAAATGACGTCATCATTGACCACCGCCACGATCCGGTCCACCAGTTCGGCGGCGGCCGGGGTCCCCCATAGCACGCCGCTGCCCAGCAGGGTTCCCATCAGCACCATCAGGATCAGTAAACGGTATCGATTGAAGATATTGCAGTCGATCATAGCCATCCTCGGCGACGGGCCACATTGCCGCGGGTTGGTTCGGCCTGGCCCCCGGCGCAGGCCGCCATTTGGGTTCAGCTCCCTTAACAAAAGGGACAGTTGCCCATAAAACCTCAAAAAATCAGCAGCTAACACGCTGCCTGATTTCTTGCAAGATGTTTTTGGCCTCCACCAGCCGCCCCAGTTCACCGTTGCTTTGCAGGTGGACCCGCAGCACACTGTCCGGGCTCAGCGCGAAACGGGAGCCGTCGGCGGCGACCATTGCCGCCAAAGCGCCGGGATCGGTCTGATGGAGCGGCGAAAAGGTCAGCATCAGCCGGGAGTCGGCCAAATCGAGCCGGCTCACCCCCGCCTGCTCGGCCAGGACCTTGAGCATAATCTTCACCAGCAGGTGCTTGGCCGGTTCGGGCAGGGGCCCGTAGCGGTCCATCAACTCCGCCTTGATGGCGTTGATCTCCTTGAGTTCAGAAACCCGCGCCAGGCGCCGGTAAGCGGTCATCCGCTGGTCGATGTCCGGCAGGTAGGTTTCGGGCAGAAAGGCGGTGAGCGGCACGTTGATTTCCGGCACCAGACGTTCGACACGCGCTTCCCCCTTGGCCTGGGCCATGGCTTCGGCCATCAGGTCCAGAAACAGGTCGTAGCCCACGGCGGCGATGTGCCCGCTCTGGGCCGCCCCCAGAATGGTCCCCCCGCCCCGGATGCGCAGATCGTTCATGGCGATCTGGAAGCCGGCGCCCAGATCGCTGTGCTCCATCAGCACCCGAAGCCGCTTCTGGGCATCGGCCGAGAGCAGGCTGTCCGGGGGAATGATCAGGTAGGCGTACGCCTGGGCGTCGCTGCGCCCCACCCGGCCCCGCAACTGGTAGATCTGGGCAAGCCCGTAGCGATCGGCCCGGTTGATCAGCATCGTATTGGCCGCCGGGATGTCCAACCCCGATTCGATGATGGTGGTGCACACCAGCATGTCGATCTCGCGCTGGACGAAGCGCATCATCACCTTTTCCAGAGCCGCGGCTTCCATGCGACCGTGGGCCACGTCCAGGCGCACCTCCGGAACCATGGCCTTCAGCCTTGCCGCCATGCGATCGATGGTCTGGATATTGTTGTGGACAAAGAAAATCTGCCCCTTGCGGGCCAGTTCCTTGCCGATGGCCTCGGCGATGACGGCCTCGTCGAACTCGCAGACGTAGGTGACGATGGCCTGGCGCTGCTCCGGAGGCGTGGAGATCACCGAGATATCCCTCACCCCCATCAACGACAGGTGCAGGGTCCTGGGAATGGGCGTCGCCGTCAGGGCCAGCACGTCCACGTTGCGGCGCAACTGCTTGAGCCGCTCCTTGTGGCGGACCCCGAAGCGCTGTTCCTCGTCCACCACCACCAGGCCGAGGTCCTTGAACACCACGTCTTTCTGGAGCAGTCGGTGGGTGCCGATGACGATGTCCAGCCGACCGTCCTTCAGGTCGCCGAGGATCTGCCGCTGGACCCGGGGAGGACGGAATCGGCTCAGGCAGGCCACCTGGACCGGATAGGCGGCGAAGCGCTGCCGGAACGTCTCGTAATGCTGTTCCGCCAAAACGGTGGTGGGCACCAGCACCGCCACCTGGCGACCCGAACTCACCGCCACGAAGGAGGCCCGCAGCGCCACCTCGGTCTTCCCGTAGCCCACATCGCCGCAAACCAGGCGGTCCATGGGCGTGGGCGCCTCCATGTCGGCCAGGACCTCCTCGATGGCGCCGAGCTGGTCGGCGGTTTCCTCGTAGGCGAAGGCCGCTTCGAAGGCGCGGTATTCGGCATCCGGCGCCTGAAAGGCGTGGCCTTCCACCACCCGGCGGGCCGCGTAGAGGTCCAACAGTTCGCCGGCGATGCGCTCCGCCGAGCGCCGGACCTTGGCCTTCACCTTCTCCCAGTTGCGGCCGCCCATCTTGTCCAGCACCGGGGTCATCCCCTCGATGCCGGTGTACTTCTGAATCACCTCCATGCGGTCCACGGGGAGGTAGAGACGATCGTCATCGCGGAAAACGATGAGCAGGTAATCGTTGACATGCCCTTCCAGGCTCAGACGCGTCAGGCCCTCGTACCGGCCGATGCCGTGGTCCTGGTGCACCACGAGGTCCCCTTGGCGCAAATCCTGGAGATGGAGCAGATCGGCCATCGTCCGGGGGCGCGGTGCCGGCCGTCGGCGCTGCTTGGGCCCGAAGATCTCGTCCTCGGTGATGATGCGCAGACCTTCGACGGGCCAATCGAACCCGGTGGAAAGCTGCCCCAGGCAGGTGAAGATTCCCCGGTGCAGACCGGGTCGCCGAAAAAACCCCTCCTGCATCCGGGTCTCGATATCATAGGGCGCCAGCAGGGAACGGAGGCGATCGGCCTGGACTCGGGTGCGGCACAGGAGCAGGGTGCAGAGCGCAGCGCCTTGGCGGAGGCGATCCACCAGGGGCTGGAGCCGGCGGTGCCGGTCGGCCGGTGTGGCCAAGGCGAGTTTCAGTTCGGTGTTGTCACCCACCGCGAAGTGAAGCCGGCTTTCGGCGGTCCGCCCGCCGCCTGTTTCTCTGGTGTCCACCGCCGGGCAGGAAAGCACCCTGGCCTCCGCTAGGTGTCGCCGGGCCTCTTTCCAGCGCAGTTGAAGGGCCGCCGGCGGCAGGCACAGCTTGCCGTCGCGGCGGGCGGCCATGTACGCCCGAACCGTCTGCTGCCAGTCATCCCGGGCCGCCCGGCCCAGGGCAGGCGGGTCTGCCAGCACGAAGAGGGTGTCGGCGGGAAAATAATCGAAGAGGCGGCCCGGGGTATCGTAGACCAGGGCCAGCAGGCTTTCGGCGCCGGGCAGCAGCGATGTCTTGCGCAACTGTTCGCTCAGGGCGCGCACCGTGGTCACCGGCAAGCCCTGGTGGGCGGCCCGGGCCCGGAGACGGGTGACCACCTCGGCCCGGTTGCCCTCGTCGATGATGGCCTCCCGGGCCGGCAGGATCACCGCTTCCGGGCAATCGGCGGTCTTGCGTTGGGTTTCGGGGGAAAAGAAACGCAGGGCCTCCACGACATCGCCGAACATCTCGATACGCACCGGCTCCGGGTAGAGAGGGGAAAAAACATCCAGTATCCCGCCGCGGATGGAAAAATCCCCGGGTTCCTCCGTGATCACGGATCGGTTGTAGCCCCCCGCCACCAGCCGGGCCGTCAACCGCTCAATCTCCAGTACCTCCCCGGGCAGGACCAGATCGGCGAAATGGATCAACGCCGGTTTGGGGATCACCCGGCGCAGCAATCCGGCCACGGGCACCACCGCCAGCGGCGGGGTTCCCTCGGCGGTGAGTCGGTACAGGGTGCGGATCCGGGTGGCGGCGGTTTCTCCGTGATACGCCAGCCGCTTGAAAGGCTTGAGGTTGTAACTGGGAAGGGAGAGCAGGGGCGCATCAGTCCCCAGAAAAAAGGACAGGTCGCCATGCATGGCCGCGGCGGTCTCATCGTCGGCCACCACAACGGCCACGGGACGACCGGTGTGCCGATAGATGCGGGCCACGGCACAGGCCAGGGCGGCGGCCGACAGGCCCACCGCCTCCACGGCGACGCTTCCTTCCAACGCGGCTAACAGCGCGTCGATGGATTCTGAACTCGGCATGGGGGGTATCTGTTTCCCTTCAATACGACCACTGAAAGGCGACGGCTCACCCATGGGCTGGTCGCCGCCTGGAAAATCATGGTTGCCGCCCCTTATCATCGAACCGGGACCGATTGCAATCGACGGGGGATTGCCAATGCCACCGGACCGTGGTAGGGAAGAACAACTATATATCTGAATAGAAGAAAATAAACCCATTTCAACCTCAACGCTTTCCATCGGTATGCATCCCATGCGTAAAATCGCCGTGGCCATGGCCAAAGGCGGCGTCGGCAAGACCACCACGGCGGTGAACCTCGCCGACGCCCTCGCCCGGATGGGTCGCCGGGTTCTGCTGGTCGACTGTGACACCCAGGGCCAAACCGGCAAGTTTCTCGGTGTCCATCATCCTTTCGGACTCTATGAATTCGTCACCGGTTATGATGAGAAGGGACGTCGAATCTCCAAAAGCGAGGTGGTCTGTCCCGCCCGGGACAACCTCTGGCTGCTCACCGGCGGCATCAAGCTGGTGGAGCTGAAAAACTGGCTCGGCGAACAGCCCCGGGATCAGCGCCAGACCTTGCTGGCCAAGGCCCTGGTGCCCAAGGAAGGCGCCCTGGACTACCTGATCTTCGACTGTGCGCCCGGCTGGGACGTGCTCAGCGTCAACATCCTGATGGCCGCCGAAGAGGTGCTTTGCCCCGTGGCTTTGCAGGCGCCGGCCCTGGAGGGACTCAAGACCTTCTTCGGCTACCTGCTTTCGGCGCAGAAACTAAACCCGGCCCTGCAGTTGCGCTACGTCCTGCCCACCCTCTACGACTTGCGCACCCGTCAAAGCGAAGTGGTCCTCAAACACCTGCGGCGCCTCTTTCAACGCCAGATCTGCGATCCGGTGCACTACAACGTCCGTCTGAGTGAAGCGCCGGCCTATGGGCGTACCATTTTCGAGTACAGCGCCCAGGCCCGGGGGGCGGCCGATTATCAACTTCTTGCCCAAAGGATCGATGATCATGACCAGCCGTAAGACCACCAAAAATGGCCTGGAGCTCTTCGAAGACGTCGTGCTGGATCCCATGGCGGTGGCCACCGGACCGGAGGAAACGGCGAGCACCGACAAGCGCAAAGCCGGCTTTTATCTCCCCGTGGCGCTCCTGGAACGTTTCGATCGCAAGTTCTACGAGCTGAAACTCTCCGGCGCCAACGTCGCCAACAAGTCGGCCTTCCTGGAAGCGGTACTGCGCTTTGCCCTGGAGGACATGGACCGTGGCAGTCGCAGTCGTTTGTTGCAAGCGATGACCAAATGAAAAAAATCTGGCTCTACCTCGTCGTTTTTCTCGCCGTCGGTCTTTTGGGATTTCAGGTGTACCGTAAGCTCGCCGCCGTGCCGACGGCCAACGGAGCCGCCGGCAACAAGTCCCCCGTCGCGGTGCAAACCGCACCGGTCACCCGCTCGGCCATCACCCGGGTCGGCCACTACACCGGATCGCTCCTGGCGGCCAGCGAATTCATCCTGGCTCCCAAGATCGCCGGTCGCATCGAAAAAATCGCCGTGCGCATCGGCGATCCGGTGACGGCCAACGAACTGGTCGCGGTTCTCGACGACGCCGAATACCGCCAGCAGATCGCCCGGGCCACCGCCGAACTGGACGTGGCCCGGGCCACGGTACAAGAGCGCCGAACCACCCTGGAAAACGCCCGGCGGGAATACGACCGCACCCGCGTCCTGCGTCAGAAACAAATCGCCTCTCAATCGGAGCTGGACGCCGCCGAGGCCAATTACCGCCGCGAAGAGGCCCGTTTCGAGGTGGCCAAGGCCCAGGTGGCCCAGAGCGAAGCGGCGCTGAAGACGGCCGAGGTTCAACTCGCCTATACCCGGATCCGGGTTCCGGAACATTTCGCCGATGGCCGCCTGGTGGTGGGGGAACGTTTTCTCGACCCCGGGGCCATGGTGGCGGCCAACACCCCCATCGTCTCGATCCTCGACCTGCGGACCTTGACGGCACGCATTCACGTCATCGAACGCGATTATTCCGCCATTCGGCCGGGCCTGGAGGCCACCCTGACCACCGACGCCTTTGCCCACCGGGAATTTGTCGGCCGGGTCTCCCGGGTGGCGCCGCTGCTCAAGGAAACATCCCGCCAGGCCCGGGTTGAAATCGAGGTCCCCAACGACGACGGTGCGCTGAAACCCGGCATGTTCGTGCGGGCCGCCATCACCCTGGCCCGTCACGACGATGCCATCCTGGTGCCCCTGGCGGCCTTGATCCAACGAACGGGGCAGGCGGGGGTCTTCGTCGCCGACCTCCCCGCGGCCACTGTCCGTTTCGTACCGGTGACGGTGGGAATCGTGGATAACCGGTACGCCGAGATTCTCCAGCCGACGCTTTCCGGCCACGTGGTCACCCTGGGACACCATCTGCTTGAAGACGGTGCGCCCATTCGACTGCCCGACGCCGGATAGCCGTCCCTGCGCCTGGCGGGCTGAACGCTTCCATCGGAAAAAAGTGATGAACATCTCCGCTTTCGCCGTCCGTCGACCGGTAATGACCAGCATGGCGGCCCTGATCGTGATCCTGCTGGGCGCCGTGTCCTTCTCGCGGCTGTCCATCGACCTCATGCCCGACATCTCCTACCCGACCCTCAGCGTTTCCACCGAATACGAAAACGCCAGCCCCGAGGAAGTCGAAGAGCTGATCACCCGCCCCATCGAGGAAGCGATGAGCGCCGTGCCGGGGGTGGAGGAAGTCACCTCCATCTCCGCCGAAGGCATGAGCAGCGTACGCGTCACCTTCACCTGGGGAACCGACCTGGATGCCGCCGCCAACGACATCCGTGACCGGCTTGATCGGGTGATCCCCCGTCTTCCCGACGATGCCGAGCGGCCCCGGCTGAGAAAATTCGACCTGGCCTCCTTCCCGATTCTGATCCTGGGGGTGGCCAGCGATATGGATCCCATCAAAGTCCGCCGCCTCCTGGACGAGGATATCAAAAACCGCATCGAACGCATCGCCGGGGTCGCTTCCATGGACATCTGGGGTGGCCTGGAACGGGAAATCCACGTCAACCTCAACGCGGAGAAACTCAAGGCACTGAACCTTTCCATCGATGAAATCATCGACCGTATCGCCGAGGAAAACATCAATCTGCCTGCCGGAACCATCGAGCAGGGCCTGCTGGATGTCACCATCCGCACCCCGGGGGTCTACGCCAGTCTCGATGAACTGCAAGACACGGTGGTGGCCACGCGCCAGGATGCCGCGATCCTGTTGCGGGAAATCGCCTCGGTGGAAGACGCCTGGAAACGGGTTACCCGCATCGTGCATGTCAACGGACGTCCCGGCGTGCGCCTGTCCGTCAACAAGCAGTCGGGGAAAAACACCGTGGAGGTGGCCGCGGCGGTGCTGGCGGAAATCGCGCGGATCAACCGTGATTTTCCCCAGATGCAGATCGTTCCCATCATCGACACCTCCGACTACATCCAGCGTTCCATCTCCAACGTGGGATCCACGGTTCTCTACGGCGGGGTGCTGGCGGTGGGCGTCCTGCTGTTTTTTTTGCGCCACATTCCCAGTACGGCGGTCATCGCCACCACCATTCCCATCTCCATCGTGGCCACCTTCAGCCTGATGTACTTCGGCGGGTTCACCCTGAACCTCATGACCCTCGGCGGCCTAGCCCTCGGGGTGGGCATGCTGGTGGACAACGCCATCGTGGTGCTGGAGAACATCCATCGCCTTCGGGAAGCGGGACGGGGGCCGGTGACGGCGGCCGTGGACGGCGCCGGAGAGGTCATCGCCGCCGTGACGGCCAGCACCTTGACCACCCTGGCGGTGTTTCTGCCGCTGATCTTCGTCCGGGGCATGTCGGGAATCATGTTCAAGCAGCTCTCCTACGTGGTGGCCTTTTCCCTGACCTGCTCCCTGGTGGCGGCCCTCACCCTGGTGCCCATGCTCGCCTCCCGGATCCCCTCGCCCATGAATCGCAACCGGATCGGGGAGCGTTTCTTCACCTGGTCCGAGAACCTCTTCACCCGGGTGGAAAACGGCTATCTGCGGTTGCTGGACCGCTGTCTCGGCCATCGGGCCCTGACCCTCGGCATCACCGGTCTGGCCCTGGTGGGCGCCCTGGCCCTCATCCCCCTGATCGGCGTTGAATTGATGCCCGCCACCGACGAGAGCGAGGTTCGAGTGAACGTGGAAATGGCCGTGGGAACGCGCATCGAGGTGGTGGAGAAGGTCTTCACGGGCATCGAGGCCATCGTGGACCGAAAGGTGCCGGAAATCCGCAACACGGTCACCTTCATCGGCGCCTCCAGCTGGCGCGGCCGGGGGTCACATGCCGGTGAAATGCGCATCGCGTTGGTTCCGGTGAGGGAAAGAACACGTTCCAGCGAAGAGATCGCCACGGCGTTGCGGGCCGAATTGGCGGACATTCCCGGCGCCACGGTGCGCACCCGGGCCGGCCAGGGGCTGTTTCTGCTGCGCATGGGCACCGCAGATGCGGACCGGGTCCAGGTGGAAGTGCACGGCTACGACTTGCAGATCGCCGATGCGCTGGGCCGTGCCGTCCTGGACGCCGTGACGGCGGTGCCGGGGGTGACCGACGCCAAGGTCAGCCGCGACATGGGCACGCCGGAGCAGCGAGTCCGCATCGACCGCCGCAAGGCGGCCGACCTGGATCTCTCGGTGTCCCAGATCGCCGAGACGCTTCAGACCATCCTCACCGGCACCGAAGCGAGCCAATACCGGGAGCTGGGCGAGGAGTACCCCATTCTGGTCAAGGTCGCCGGAGCCGAAACCCTCAGCTTGCGCGAGGTGCTCGACCTGCCGGTCACCAACGCCCTGGGCGAGCCGGTGGTGCTGCGCAACGTGGTGGACACCGACGCCGGCCTGGGCCCGGTGCTCATCGAGCGCAAGGACCAGCAGCGCGTGGTGTACATCAACGCCAACATCTCGGGCCGCGACATGGGCGCCATCCTCGGCGACATCCGACAGAACCTGGCTGCCATCCCGGTTCCGGAGAATTTCAGCATCGTGCTCGGCGGTGACTACGAGGAACAGCAAAAAGCCTTCACCGAACTGCGCCTCGGCTTCATCCTGTCGCTGGTGCTGGTCTACATGGTGATGGCCTCGCTGTACGAATCCCTGCGTGATCCCCTGGTCGTCATGACCTCGGTGCCCTTGGCGGTCATCGGGGTGGTGCTGATGCTTTTTTCCACCAACACCACCTTCAATGTCCAATCCTTCATCGGTGCCATCATGCTGGGGGGGATCGTGGTGAACAACGCCATCCTGCTGGTGGATCACACCAATCTGCTGCGCCACCACGACGCCATGGACATCTTCGGGGCGGTGCGGGAAGCGGGGCGGCGACGTCTGCGGCCCATCATGATGACCGCCGCCACCACCATCCTGGCCATGACGCCGCTGGCGTTGGGATGGGGCGAGGGGGGCGAAGCCCAGGCCCCCATGGCCCGGGCCCTCATCGGCGGACTGCTCAGCGCCACGTTGATCACCCTGGTGGTGGTGCCGACGATCTACACCATTCTCTATCGCCGTCGCCTGCCCGGGGACGACGGGCCGGCCTCGCCAACCGGTTCAATCGAGGAGCCGAGTCGATGACAAGATCAAAAACCCCATGGCGATACTGGATCCTGGCGGTCATGCTGGTGGTGATGCCCGCCGGAGCGGCCGCGGCCGGAGGCGTGTCCTCAACCGTCAACGGAACGATGGAAAATCTGCCCCATGAACCGGAGCCCATGGTGCCGATTCCGAAGACGGGGCCGCTCCGGCTCACCCTGGCCGGGGCAGTCATCATGGCGCTGGAAAACAACCGCGCCCTGCTGGTGGAAAAACTCGATCCCCGGATCCGGGAAACCTACATCGACGAAGAGCGGGCCGTCTTCGACCCCCTGGCCCAAGGCGGGCTCACGGTGGGACGCACGGATCGTCTGGGCCCCGACGACGACGGGCGGCGGGAAATCACCGAAAAGGATACCGACGCCGTTGTCTCCCTGAGCCGCCTGTTTCCCGCCGGCACCACCGTTGCCCTGGAAGCCGGGGCCACCCTCAGCGACACGAACCTCTACCACGACCCGTTTGCCGAAACGGCGGTGGGCCTTTCCGTCACCCAGGCCCTGCTGCGCGATTTCGGCACGGCCGTCAACACGGTCCGTCTGCGTCAGGCCCACCTCGATACCCAGATCAGCCAGCACGAACTCCAGGGCTTCGGCGAAGCCCTGGTGGCACGGGTCGAGGCGGCCTACTACAACCTGGCCCTGGCCCGCCGGCAGGTGGACATCGTGAAGGAGTCCCTCCGGGTGGCCGAGCAGCAGCTCACGGAAACCGAGCAGATGATCGTGGTGGGGACCCTCGCCGAAGCCGAGTTGCCGGCAGTGCAGGCGGAGGTGGCGCTCCAGCGCCAGGCCTTGATCGCCGCCGAAGGCGAGCGGGAAACCTTGCGCCTCGAACTGCTGCGCCTGCTCAATCCCCCCGGCGGCACCTTCTGGGATCGAGAGGTGACGCTGATTCATCCACCGGAGGTGCCGGAGGTTCAGTTGGCGCCGGTGGCCGACCACGTGGCGGTGGCCCTGCGCATGCGCCCGGAACTCCGGCAGGCGTACCTGGAAATCGAGCGCCGCCAACTAACGGTGGTCCAGACCCAAAACGGACTGCTGCCCCGCCTGGATTTGTTCATCAGCCTGGGCAAGACCGGATTCGCGGACAGTTTTTCACGGTCCATCGAGTCCATTGACGATGATCATTACACGATGCAGGCGGGCCTCCAATTCGCCTATCCGCCGGCCAACCGCGCAGCTCAGGCCCGTCACCGCCGGGCCCGTCTGCAGGAGCGCCAAGCCGAAGAAGCACTGGCCAACCTGAGGCAACTGGTGGAAATGGACGTACGTCGGGCCCACATCGACGTCCACCGCGCCCACCGCCAGATCGCCGCCAGTACCGCCACCCGGCAGTTCCAGGAGGAAAAGGCGCGCATCGAGGTGGAAAAATTCCGCGTGGGCCGATCCACCAACTTTCTGGTGGCCCAGGCCCAGCGGGATCTGCTCAGCAGTCGCATCGCCGAAGTCGAAGCGGTGGTAGACTACCTCAACGCCCTCACCGACCTGTTCCGCCTGGACGGATCGCTGCTGGCCCGGCGGGGGCTCACCGTGGCCCGGGAAAAACCTTCTCCCGGGGCGTTGTCGGCAACCCGGGGGGCCGGGTTGAAGCCGGGAACCGTCGCCGCGCCGATTTCGCCTTGACCCGATTGGAACCCGTATGCTAAAAGCGCTGGCAATCTAGAGCCGACGTAGCTCATTCGGTAGAGCAGCTGATTCGTAATCAGCAGGTAGGCGGTTCGATTCCGCCCGTCGGCTCCAGATCAACCCGCCATCAGAACCCGCCAGAGAAATACACCGATGAATTTTACCGATGCCATTGAGGGAACCGGCCGTTCGATTCTTGAACGTCTTTATCGAGGTTATCTTGACACCCGCCAGGACGACTCGGAATTCATCGGTAATGTCAAGACGGTCATCGAAGGCATCGCGGCGTTTATTCAGGCTCACGCCGAATTGATGATCCAGCGGGACGTGGTGATCAAGGTCCTCTACAATCATGCCCGGCAGCTCTGGCTGGAGGGTGACGAAACGAAACCGCCCACGGAAGAAGAAGACGGAGATGTTTCCGACGAAAGCGAAACCGCAGCCTATCGTCGCTACTACTTCGACTACATCTACCAGCACGGTGTTTATCCCCGCTGATTCCCGTCCGCCATGCCGGAAGACTTCGACGACACCGCCATCAAGGAACGCATCCAAAGCCTCAGCCGCCAGATCGACGCCATCTTGCGCAAGGTGGCCGAGGTCGAACCGACCCTGCTTTCCAGCGAGGGAAAGCCGGCGGCGCAATCCTTCACCCCCGATGGGCCCCTTGCCGAAGCACCGCCACGGGCGAGGCGGTCAACCACCGATACTGATAAGGGGCGAGACTGATCCCGGCGGCGGCCACCCGGGAGCCGTCCACCAAGTCCACCAGCTCCCCGGCGACCCCCGATAAGCGTACCCGGCATTGCCGGGCCGAGACATTGGTCAGGGCCCAGATGGTCTGGGATTCGCAGTGGCGACCAACGGCGAAGACCGACGGCCCCAGGTCCAGCACCGCCATCGACGCCGAAGGACTGAAGGCCGGCTGCCGGCACCGCGTCCGCACCATGCGCCGATACCCTTCGAAAACGGCGCACCGGAAGCTTTTCGGGTCGGCAAGCGCCCGGCTGATGTCAGCCGCATCGAGGGGTTGACGGTTGATCCGTCGGGGCTGCCCGGAACGCGCCACCCCTTCCTGCCAGTTGCGGGATCCCAGGAGGCTGTGAATGTAGGTGGCCGGCACTCCGGGAAAAACGTACTGGATACTCTGGCTGGCCATGAACCGGGCAAGGTGCCAGGGATCGTTCCGATCCGCGGCGCCCAGCGCGTCGATGTAGGTAATGTTCAACTCGTAGGGCTGGCGCCGGCCGCCGCAGCCGGTGCGCATGGAGACCCGGCCGCCGTTGGCCTGGCTCTTGGCCACCAGCCGGTCCACGGCCGCCGCCGGCAAAATGCCCTCCAGGGGACGAAGGCCGATCCCGTCATGGGAGGCAGTGAAGTTCAGGAAGGTCGTCTCCGGTGATGGGGTTTTCAGCCCGCCGGCCCACCGGGACAGGGCGGTGGCATCGCCCGCCAGCAGCGTGTGCAGCAGCAGGGGGGGAAGGGTGAAGTTGTAGACCATCTGGGCCTCGTCCCGCCCATCGCCCAGGTAGCTGAGGTTTTCCACATGCGGCACGTTGGTTTCGGTGAGGATCACCACTCCGGGCGCCACCCGGTCCAGAATCGCCCGCAGCAGCTTGACGACGCGGTGGGTCTCGGGACGGTGGATGCAGTCGGTGCCCATGGTCTTCCACAGATAAGCCACCGCATCCAGACGGAGCAGAACCGCCCCCCGGCGCACGTAGTCGAGCATCACTGCCACCATCCGCAACATCACCGCCGGATTGGCCCAGTTGAGATCCACCTGATCCGGGCCGAAGGTCGTCCACAGCCAGCGCGGGATCCCGTCGGCTTGGGGAAAGCGCGTGAGCAACGGCGTAACCCGGGGCCGCGCCACCGCCGACAGGTCGCAGCGGGGGGAGACGGCAATGGCCAGATCGGCGAAATCCGGGTCGCCGGCCAGGTAACGGCGCACCCAGTCGCTCCGTGCCGAGACGTGGTTGAGAACAAAATCGAACATCAGCCGAAAATTTCGACCAAGGGCCGCCACGTCCTCCCAGGTCCCCAGTTCTGGATCCACCCGGGCGTAGTCGACGACAGAAAAACCGTCATCGGAAGAATGGGGAAAAAACGGCAGGATGTGAATGGTGTTAAACAGCCCTGCCAGATGCCGCTCCGCGAACACCTTGAGGGTTCGCAGGGGGGGTTCCCCCGCCCTTTGCAGGTTGTGCCCATAGGTGATGAGCAGCGCATCCGCCGGCCCGAAACGGTGGCGTTTGCGGGAGGAAGCCGGCGGCATGCGCCGCATCAGGGCTTCAAGATCGGCGCAGATGCCTCCAGCGCGGTCCGAACCGTAGAGGGCGGTGACATGGTCAAGAATTCGCCGGTCGCTTTCCATTGGCGCAACTCCCCTAAAAGAGTCGGAATTGGCAGCGGGATTATTCGGAAGCGTTTCAACCTTCGATGCCGTAAAGACGCATCTTGCTTAACAGTGACGGATGACTGATCTCCAGCAGCCGGGCGGCCCGGGTCCGGTTGCCCCCGGTGGCCTTCAACGCATCGGTGATCAACTGGCGCTCCAGGCAACGCCGGCCCGCCTTGATGGACAAGCCGTCCGGTTCAGAGACCGCCTGCGCCGGCTGGCAGGATCGCAACGCCGGCGGCAGATCGCCGACCTGGATCTGTGAATCTTCCGTTAAAACTGTCGCTCTCTCGATGACGTTTTCCAGCTCCCGGACATTGCCGGGCCATGAATGCCGCAGCAGCACCGTCATGGCCTCGTCAGAGACCCCTTGGACCCGGCGCCCCAAGCGCCGGTTGCAGCGGTCGATAAAATGCCGGCACAGCAGTGGCACATCCGAAAGCCGCCGGCGCAGGGGCGGCAGATCGATCATCAACACGTTGAGGCGATAAAAAAGATCCTGCCGGAAGGCCCCCCGGTCCACCTCCTGGGCCAGGTTCCTGGCCGTGGCCGCCAGAATGCGGACATCGGTTTTTTCCGAACCAAGCCCCCCCACCGGTCGCACCTCACCGTCCTGGAGCACCCGCAACAGCTTGACCTGCAAGCGGAGGGGCATCTCGCCGATCTCATCCAGAAACAGGGTGCCCCCCGCCGCCTGTTGAAACAGGCCGGCCTTGTTGTGTTCAGCGCCGGTGAAGGCGCCCTTGCGGTATCCGAACAGCTCGCTTTCCATCAGGTTTTCCGGAATCGAGCCGCAGTTCAGCGCCACCAGGGGCCCCCCTTGACGGGCGCTGGCCTGGTGGATCCCCTGGGCCACCAGTTCCTTTCCCGTGCCGCTCTCGCCGCAGATGAGCACCGTGGTGTCGTAGCGGGCCGCCTTTTCAGCCAGCTCGAACACCGCCTGCATGGGAGGGCCGGATGCCACGAGACGGCCGAAGCGGCAATCCCCTTCGATGCGTCGCAGGGTTTCCTTCAAACACCGGTTTTCGTGTCGGAGCCCCTCACGTTCCTCGGCCTTGCGCAGGGCCAGGTAGACTTCATCGGGCTTGAAAGGCTTGGAAATGTAGTCGTAGGCCCCCCGCTTCATCGCTTCCAGGGCCAAGTCCACCGTTCCAAAGGCCGACATCATGATCACCGTGGTCTCGGCGATGAACTCCCCGGCAGCGGCCAGGAAGGCCATCCCGTCCATTCCCGGCATCTTCAAATCGCAGAGAATCAGGTCGAAATGGGCCTCCCGGACGATCTGCAAGGCCTGGCGGCCGTCGGCGGCGGTTTCCACCGTATAGCCGGATTTACCCAGCAGCAGCGATAGCATGTGACGCATATTGGCTTCATCGTCGACGATCAACAGACGCTTTGCCACGGTGACGCTCCTCCGGTTGCCTGGACGGCCCCACTGCAGCCTCGGCCACGGTGAGCCGAACCGTCATCACAGTCCCCTCGCCCCCTCGACTTTCGGCGGTCATCTGTCCGCCCAGGGCATCGACGATCATGTAGCTCACCGCCAACCCGAGACCGGTGCCCTGCCCCGGTTGCTTGGTGGTGAAAAACGGGTCGAAAATCATCGGCAGGTCGACGGGATCAATGCCGATGCCATTGTCTTGAAAAAATACGGCGAGGGTCCCGTCGATGGTCTCGCTGCGAATCAGGATGCGTCCATCTGCCCTGTCGGCGGCGATGACGGCATCGGCGGCGTTGATGATCAGGTTGAGAAAAACCTGGCGGAGACTTTCCGGATCCGCGCAGACCCGGTCCGGGGACGCTTCCAGGCGCATCCGAATCTCCATGGGACGCCCGAAAAGCTGAACTTGAAAAATCTCGATGGTGTCGCGCAGCAACTCATTGACCGAAAACAATTTTCGCTTCTGGGGCAGCGGACGCGCCAGGTGGAGCAACTGGCGCATGATGCGGCCGATGCGGGACACCTCGGCATCGATGCGCTTCAGGATGTCCCGGCGTTGCGCCGGCCGCATGGTCTCATCGCCCAACAAGTCCAGGTAGCCGGTCACAATGCCCAGTGGATTGCCGATCTCATGAGCCAAGCCGGCGGCCAGACGTCCGATGGCGGCGAGCTTTTCCGCTTGCTGCACCTCCTTCCGGGCCTGGCGCAGATCTCGGTTGGCCGCTTCGAGCCGCTCAACGCTCCCGGCCAGTTCATCGCGATGGGCTTGAATGCCCCCGTAGATCCGGTTCAAGGCGTGGGAAAGTTGCCCATACTCGTCCTTGTCCACCAGATCGGCGCCAAACCAGTCCCCTTCTTCGCTGCACTTTTGCGCTCGCCGCACCAGGCGATGCAATGGCCGGAAGGCCACCCGGGAGATCAAATGGAAACCGAGCCATTCCAGCACGAGGCCATTGATCAGCAGGTAGCCGAGCAAAAGCCGGTGAAGACGGCGAATCTGTTGGTAAAGAGGCGCCAAGGGCCAGACACCGGCCGCGGCCCTCACGCCGGTCCCTTGCAGGGGAGAAACGATGACCATCCGTTCGGCCTGGCGCCAGAGAACGCCCGGGATGGCCCCTTGGAAATAGACGACATCTTCGCCTTGCCGCAGTTTTTCCTTCAGCGCCGGGTTCAGTCCTAGCCAGGTCGGCGGATTCTGGTGAGCAAGGGGCCGAAAATTTCCATCGAGGCAGGCGGTGGCCATGGCGCCGCTGCCCTCTGCCGTCACGGCACCGCCCTCTTCGGGGCAGGACGAACGCAGCCACATTTTCCCCAGTTGCTCACGTTCCCGCAGCAGTAGCTCTTGGGCGCTGATGATCATCACCAGATCGATCATCACGCTGCCGGCCAGAATCACCAAGGCCAGACGGAGTGCAATTTTTCGCTGCAACGGGCTGAACCGCATCCCAAAAACCTGTCAACGATTTGATATGCTAGCAGATCATGTATCGGTGAATAGCACAATCGCACAACGACGGAAAGGAAGCGGCGGGAAAAACAAAAAGGCCCGGAGCCGATTTCTCGACTCCGGGCCTATATTTAATTTTCCGGCGGCGTCCTACTCTCCCACACAGCTTCCCGTGCAGTACCATCGGCGCTGAAGACCTTAACTTCCGTGTTCGGGATGGGAACGGGTGTAACCTCTTCGCCATCGCCACCGGAAAAACCGATAATGTCAAAGGCAACAATTTGGAAAGATACTCATCCTGGCAGATGTCGGTTTGTGCAAATTGTTTTGTGGCCAAGCCTCACGGCCTATTAGTACCGGTAAGCTGAACACATTACTGTGCTTACACCCCCGGCCTATCAACCTCGTAGTCTACGAGGGGCCTTCAGTTTCGCAGGTTGCCCCGCGAAAGGGAGATCTCATCTTGGGGTGGGCTTCCCGCTTAGATGCTTTCAGCGGTTATCCCGTCCGAACATAGCTACCCAGCGTTGCCACTGGCGTGACAACTGGAACACCAGAGGTTCGTCCATTCCGGTCCTCTCGTACTAGGAACAGATCCCCTCAAATCTCCTGCGCCCACGGCAGATAGGGACCAAACTGTCTCACGACGTTTTAAACCCAGCTCACGTACCACTTTAATCGGCGAACAGCCGAACCCTTGGGACCTGCTCCAGCCCCAGGATGTGATGAGCCGACATCGAGGTGCCAAACCGCATCGTCGATGTGAACTCTTGGATGCGATTAGCCTGTTATCCCCGGCGTACCTTTTATCCGTTGAGCGACGGCCCTTCCATTCGGAACCGCCGGATCACTAAGACCTACTTTCGTACCTGCTCGAAATGTCTCTCTCGCAGTCAAGCTCCCTTGTGCCTTTACACTCCACGGCTGGTGTCCAATCAGCCTGAGGGAACCATCGCGCGCCTCCGTTACTCTTTGGGAGGCGACCGCCCCAGTCAAACTACCCACCAGACACTGTCCTTCGCCCGGATCACGGCACGAAGTTAGAATCCTAGAATAACAAGGGTGGTATTTCAAGGTTGGCTCCACCGAGACTAGCGTCCCAGCTTCAACGCCTCCCACCTATCCTACACATGTTAGTCCAAAATCCAATGTCAAGCTGTAGTAAAGGTGCCGGGGTCTTTCCGTCTAGCCGCGGGTACTCGGCATCTTCACCGAGAATACAATTTCACTGAGTCCCTGGTTGAGACAGTGCGGAAGTCGTTACGCCATTCGTGCAGGTCGGAACTTACCCGACAAGGAATTTCGCTACCTTAGGACCGTTATAGTTACGGCCGCCGTTTACCGGGGCTTCGGTTCAATGCTTCGTCCCGCCGAAGCGGTTCTAACATCTCCCCTTAACCTTCCGGCACCGGGCAGGCGTCAGACCCTATACGTTGTCTTGCGACTTAGCAGAGTCCTATGTTTTTAGTAAACAGTCGCTACCGCCATTTCTCTGCGGCCTGTTTCAGCTCAACAAGTAAATTGCATCACCTAATACAGGCCCACCTTCTCCCGAAGTTACGGTGTTATTTTGCCGAGTTCCTTAACCAGGGTTATCTCAAGCGCCTGAGGATTCTCTCCTCGCCTACCTGTGTCGGTTTACGGTACGATCACCTTGTCATCTCGCTAGAGGCTTTTCTTGGCAGCATGGGATCAATCACTTTATGTCCGCAAGCGGACTCGTCATCACGTCTCGGCCTTAAGAAAGGGTGGATTTTCCTGCCCTCTCAGCCTACCTGCTTGAATCCCGT
>JACDJC010000701.1_pt1:30000-35875 | contig 35875 bp, 26 predicted proteins | sample 7454191 | NCBI WGS metagenome assembly JACDJC01 (sample SAMN14253291, study PRJNA609438) | sludge metagenome | isolation source: sludge after 25d culture with pyrite and EDTA | collected 2018-12-20
TGTAGTTGAACTCGATAAAACTCAGTCCCTCATCCGAATCCAGTCGCATGCGGTAGCTTTCCGCCTTGATCATCCGGTTGACGGAAAAATACCGGCCGATATCCCGCAAAAAATCGATATAACTCAGTGACACCAGCCAGTCGGCATTGTTGAGCAGCAGGGCCCGCTCCTCGTCGAACCGGATGAAGCGCGCCAACTGAGCCTTGAGGGCATCGGCGTTGGCGCGCACCGCTGCGGGGGTCAGCATCTGTCGCATCTCCGTTTTGCCGCTGGGATCGCCCACCAGCCCGGTGCCGCCCCCCACCAGCGCGATGGGCCGATGACCGCATCGCTGCATGTGGGCCAAGGCCATCACCGGGATCAGGTGACCGATGTGCAGGCTGGCCGCCGTGGGGTCGAATCCCACGTAGCAGGTTCGCCCCTCGGCGCCGAGCCAGTCGAAAAGCTCCTGCCCGTGTGTCTTGGCCTCGATAAATCCTCTCTCTTCAAGAATATCCAGAACATGAGGCATAACTCACACCTTCGTGCTATTTGTTGGCGAACTCGATCGCCCGGGTCTCCCGGATCACCATCACTTTGATCTGGCCCGGAAATGTCAGGTTTTCTTCTATTTTTTTGGCGATATCCCGGCTAAGCAGCACCGCCTCCTCATCGGACACCTGCTCGCTTTCCACCAGAACCCGCAACTCCCGCCCCGCCTGGATGGCATAGGTGTTGGACACCCCGCGGAAGCTGTTGGCGATGCCTTCCAGATCTTCGAGCCGCTTGATGTAATTTTCCAACATCTCCTTGCGGGCGCCTGGCCTGGCACCGGAGAGCCCGTCCGCCGCCTGGACGAGATAGGCGTAGACCGAGTTGGGCGGCACATCTTCGTGGTGGGCGGCGATGGCGTGGACCACCTTGGGCGATTCGCCGTACTTTTTGGCCAGCTTTGAACCGATGAGGGCATGGGGCCCCTCCACCTCATGGTCCACGGCCTTTCCCAGGTCGTGCAGCAACCCCATGCGCCGGGCCAGTTTCTGGTTGAGTCCCAGCTCGGCGGCCATGATCCCCGCCAGAAATCCCACCTCCACCGAATGCTGGAGAACGTTCTGGGCGTAACTGGTTCGGTATTTCAACCGCCCCAGATACATGACCAAGTCGGGATGAATGCCGTGGACGCCCAGGTCGAAGGCGGCCTGCTCGCCAGCCTCCTTGATGGTCTTGTCCACCTCGGCGGTCACCTTCTTGACCACGTCTTCGATGCGCGCGGGATGAATGCGCCCGTCGGCGATCAGTTTCATCAGAGACAGCCGGGCCACTTCCCGCCGCACCGGGTTGAATCCGGAGAGGATCACCGCTTCGGGCGTATCGTCGATGATCAAATCGATGCCGGTGGCCGCCTCCAGCGCCCGGATGTTGCGCCCCTCGCGGCCGATGATGCGTCCCTTCATCTCGTCGCTGGGAAGGGGCACCACCGATACGGTGCGCTCGGCAACAAAATCGCCGGCATACCGCTGAATGGCCGTGGCGATGATTTTCTTGGCCCGCTTGTCCGACTCTTCCCGGGCCTCGGTTTCGATGCGCTTCACCAGCTTGGCGCCCTCGTAGCGGGCATCGTTTTCCATCGCGCGGATCAACAGCTCCTTGGCCTGTTCCGCCGTCAGGCCGGAAATCGTCTCAAGCTGTTTCTTTTGTTCGGTAATCAGCCCGTGATAGTACTGCTCGTCCTGGACGATTTTCTCCTCTCGCTGCAGTACATTCTTCTCACGTTGGCTCAGTTCGACCTCACGCTGCTCCACCTGCTCGCTGCGCCGGTCGATGTGTTCTTCTTTCTGGGCCAGGCGGCGGTCTCTTTGCTCAAGCCCCCCACGGATCTCCTTGGCCTCGGCCTCGAAATCGCTCTTCATCCGGAAGAGCCGGTCCTTGGCCTCCAACTCGGCTTCCCGCACGAGATTTTCAGCCTGCCGTTGTGCGTTATCATGGATCTGCCGGGCCTGCTCTTCGGCTTCCTTGATCCTGCCCACGGCAATTCGTCCCTTGGCCCAGAAGGCGACGCCGAATCCTGCTCCGAAACCGATTAAAGCGAAAACAATCGCGTAGAAGTAAGTTGTCATGATGATCCTCCGGGGCTCAGCCCCTGGTTTATCGATTCGCCACTGCCAGACCCGAACCGATCCGGTGGCACCGACGTTAGGTGACAGAACAACAGTCTGAAAAAAGGCAGGTTTGCTACCGAAGCCGAACAAGCCAAAAATGGCTCGGAAAAAGGGAGGTCGATCGAGGTCGGTCTACCGCAGGCTGTGCACCGCGGGCTGTGCAGGATGCTTCAGGGCCATTGCCCCCGCCAATTGCCGTGTTGGACGACTTTTTGAACCATGGGGTTCAGAGGGGGACCTTGTCGCTTCTTTAGGCTTTTCTGTGGATCCAGAACCTGCTCACCGAAGCGCTGAAAAGGTCCCCATTAGCTGCAATGTTGGATCAAAGGAACATCTTCCAATCACGCACACGGCAGGGGCGATGCCCCCTTAGCAATAAATCACCCGTCGAAAGGCATCGGCCGGTTTCGACGGTTTTCAAGACGTTGCACTGGCACCGGAAACGTCGCCGCGATCCGCCTGGCGGTTCGCGGCCAGTCCGCTCAGGGCATTGTCCAGGGTTTGAATCAGCCGGTTCGTCCGCCGGCGCAACTGGTGTTGAACCGTTGTCCGGTCAGACTTTAACTCGTAATTTTCATTGGCGATGTTTAAAGCCGCCAACATCATGACGGTCAGTTTCGACGTCTCGGCAATCTGGCCGGATTGGGTGGATGTGATCCGCCCCACCTCACTGGCCAAGGATGCCGCCACCGCTTCGGCCTGGGGGCCGACGGCATCGGTTTTGAACGTATAGGTTCTACCGAAAAGATCTATGTGCAACAGCTGATTCAATCGTAATCGCTCGTCGTCTGTGAACCGTTAAGCCTAAGACGGAGATCAACGCGGGCCGACCACCAGCCCCTCGAGCTTGAGTAGCAACCCGTCAATCTTCGAGCGGACCTGCTCGCGCTCCGCCTGGTATTTTTGTTCTGCTTCGACCTTGACCTCAAGATCCTTTTCCAAACTTTCAACTCTGTTTTTCAGCGCCTCATTATCGGCCTGAAGGGACCGGCAAATTTCGAGCACCTGTCCGACCCGCTCCTCAATGGTATCGAACTGATTCCAGATAGTTTGTTCTTCCAATGTCGCACCTCGCCTTTTTCTTCTCGTATTATCGGTATCTTGCCGTTATGTCAAGCGGTTTCACAAATTCCACCCGCCGATGGGCGGTCCCGCTGGCATTCCCCTCGACCCAAAAGAAAAGGGCAGGCCATGCGTCTGGCATGATCTGCCCTTTTTCTTTAACCTTCCGCTGGCTGCTAGGTCACCGATCAGCCACGGCTACGGCTCTCCACCAACCGCATGCGGTGCAGTGCCCGCTCCAGCGCGGCTCGAGCCCTCACGTAATCGATTTCTTCCTGTTTGCTGGCCAAACGTTTCTGGGCCCGTTCCAGGGCACTGCGCGCCCTTTCCACATCAATGTCCCGCCGGCGCTCCGCCGACTCGGCCAGAACGGTGACCTTGTTGGGCAGGGCCTCGGCAAATCCTCCGGAAACAAAGATGAATCTTTCGGTTCCGCCGCTGTCGCGATACCGCAGGATGCCCGTTTTCAGCGATGTCATGAAGGGGGTGTGTCCGATGAGAACCCCGAATTCCCCCTCACTGCCCGGCGCCATGACGATCTGCGCTTCATCGTTGACCACTTGGCGTTCCGGGGTCACGACTTCCAGTCGAATATTGCCAGCCATCTCATTCCCTTCCGCCGATTAGGCTTCGGCTGCCATTTCCTTGGCGGTCTCCAGCACTTCCTCGATCCCCCCCTTCATGTAGAAAGCCTGCTCGGGGACATCGTCATGCTTGCCCTCACAGATTTCCTTGAAGGCCCGCACCGTATCGGCCACCTTGACGAACTTGCCCGGTTTGCCGGTGAAGGCTTCGGCCACATGGAAGGGCTGGCTGAGAAAACGCTGGATCTTACGCGCCCGCTGCACGGTCAGCTTGTCTTCGTCGGAGAGTTCCTCCATGCCCAGAATCGCGATAATATCCTGCAATTCCTTGTACTTCTGTAGCATCTGCTGAACGGTACGAGCCGTCTGGTAATGATCCTGGCCAAGCACCTGCGGATCAAGAATGCGCGAGGTGGAGTCCAGGGGGTCCACTGCCGGGTAGATACCCAGCTCGGCGATCTGACGGCTCAGCACCACGGTGCCGTCCAAGTGGGCGAAGGTGGTGGCCGGAGCCGGGTCGGTAAGGTCGTCGGCCGGTACGTAAACGCACTGGACGGCGGTGATGGATCCCTTGGTGGTGGAGGTGATGCGCTCCTGCAACTCGCCGAGGTCCACGGCCAGGGTCGGTTGGTAACCGACAGCCGACGGCATGCGCCCCAGAAGGGCCGACACCTCTGAACCCGCCTGGGTGAAGCGGAAGATGTTGTCGATGAAGATCAGCACGTCCTGACCTTCCTCGTCCCGGAAGTACTCGGCGGCCGTCAGGGCGGAGAGGGCCACGCGCGCGCGGGCACCGGGCGGTTCGGTCATCTGCCCGTAGACCAGGGCCGCCTTGGGCAAAACCCCCGAATCCTTCATCTCGTGGTACAGGTCGTTGCCCTCGCGGGTTCGCTCGCCCACACCGGCAAAGACCGAGATACCGCCGTGCTGCATGGCGATGTTGTGCACCATCTCCATCATGATAACGGTCTTGCCCACGCCGGCCCCGCCGAACATCCCCATTTTGCCACCCCGGGGAAAGGGGACCAACAGGTCGATCACCTTGACGCCGGTTTCCAGCACGCGTACCTCGACGTCCTGTTCCGTGAAGGCGGGCGCCTGGCGGTGAATCGGCATCATCTTTTCCTGGCTCACCGGACCGAGGCCATCCACGGGGCGGCCCACCACGTTGAGCACCCGCCCCAGACCGGCCTTGCCCACCGGCATCATGATCTGGGCGCCAGTGTCCTTCACCGGCATGCCGCGCACCAAACCGTCGGTGACGTCCATGGCGATGCAGCGCACCACGTTGTCGCCGAGGTGCTGCGCCACCTCGATGACCAGGTTGTCCGGCTCGTCACTGATGGCCGGGTTGCTGATCCACAGCGCCGTGTAGATGGTGGGAAGCTTGCCCTGCTCGAACTCCACATCGACAACCGGCCCCATCACTTGTATGACCTTACCGATGTTCTCTGCCATCGAAGAACCTCCTGTGTAACCTGTATGCTGTATGCAAAAATTTTAGCGTATCGGTCCTAGCCCTTGAGCGCTTCCGCACCACCGACGATGTCCATCAACTCGGCCGTGATCGCGGCCTGGCGGGCCTTGTTGTAGGCCAGCGTGAGCCGTTCAATCATGTCGTTGCAGGCCTTGGTGGCATTCTCCATGGCCATCATCCGGGCTGCATGCTCGCTTGTGGACGTTTCGAGCAGGGCCTTGTAGAGTTGAACAAAGACATTGCGCGGCAAGAGGGTCCCCAGCAACTGCGCCGGACTCGGCTCGCAGATATGCTCGGCCATGTAAGGCCCGGCTTCGGCCTCAACCTCGCTGCCGATAGCGGGTATCGGCAGCAATTTTTGCACCACCGGGTTTTGTCGCGCCATGGATTCAAACAACGAATAGATGACATAGACTTCGTCATAGGTCCCATCGAGAAATCGGTCCACCAACTGCCGCCCGCTGGTGACGGCCGTGGCGAAAGGAATACGTCCTCCCACCACGCCAACATGGGCCTCGACCATCTCGAAGTCGCTCTTGCGCGCCCAATCGCGTCCCTTCTTGCCAAAATTGGTGAAGGACACCGTTTTCCCCGCTGCCGCTTCTGCCTTGGCC
>JACDJC010000702.1_pt1 | contig 35856 bp, 31 predicted proteins | sample 7454191 | NCBI WGS metagenome assembly JACDJC01 (sample SAMN14253291, study PRJNA609438) | sludge metagenome | isolation source: sludge after 25d culture with pyrite and EDTA | collected 2018-12-20
CATAACTTGCGAACATTTTACCTCACCTACAACGGTTGGTTTGGACATCTTTAGTGAGTATAAAAGTGCCATCATATCGCCTTTTATGTTGTGTTTATGTGTTAAAACCGCGATCCTATCGGCATCACCATCATAAGCAAAGGCTATGTCACCACTTTGTTTTAGAAGTTTTTTAATATCTTCTAAATTATGCTCATCTGATGGGTCTGGGTGGTGATTTGGAAAAGTGCCATCTGGGTTTGTGTAAATGCCAACTGCATCTAGCTCTAGATTTTTAAAGATTTTATCTATTGCAACTCCTGCAACACCGTTGCCGCAATCATAAACAATGCGAGTTTTTAATCCACGAAGATGCTCAAACTCTTTTGTTATGAACTCTATATATTTGCTTAAAACATCGATTTTGATTATATTTTTTTGAGTGTTTTTTGGAACTTCAAGGCTTTGGCACTCCCTGCCTAGTGCATATATATTCTCACCAAAAAAAGGTTTTTTGTCTATGGTAATCTTAAAGCCGTTGTATTCTGGTGGGTTGTGCGAACCTGTTATCATAATAGATGCACTAGCTCTAAAGCCATCTATCTCATTAAACGAGCTAAAATAGTTTGCTGGAGTTGGCACCAGTGACATATCTAAAATCTTTTTTCCGCCGCTGCAAAGTCCATAACTAAGCCACTCTAAAAGCTTTGGCGAATGAACTCTTGCATCGTGCCCTATGGCTACATGCTCGCCATCAATCTTTTTTGAGAGTGCAAAACCTATCTTTTTTACACTATCTTCGTTTAGCTCTTTTTCAAAAATCCCTCGAATGTCGTACTCTCTATATATGCTCAAAACTCTCTTCCTTGTTGCTTTTAAAGTGGTATTTTACAATAAATTGGTAATTTATCTTTTTTTTATACTTTAGTGGCTAGAATATTTGAAAAACTAATTTATTAAAGATGTGGCGATGATACGAGAGAGTGTTAAAAATAGATTTGAAGTTATGATAAAAAAAAGTTATTATATCAAACAGCGATATAATCTTGATTTTACCTTTGCACTGCTTTATCACAAGGATCCAATCAGCATTATTGATCTATCACAATATATACGGATCTCTGATTTAGTTATTGATGTTGGTGATAATTATTACTTTATTATCTACCAATTTACAAATGAGTTAGAGAGTATGAAAGCATCTCAAAATCTCATTGCAAATCTCGATAAGTTTTTTAATGAAATTGGTGGTACATATATGGCCATAGATAAACTAGATGACACCATAGCCCCGCTAAATGTACTAAGTCGTTTAATCTCTATTGTGGATTATGCTAGAAAAAACAAGATGAATAGAGTTGAAACTGAAGAAGTTTTGGATTTTGAAGTTTAGTTTATGAAACCTAGTGTTATTAGATATATTGATTATAAAGAGCCAGAGTTTTTTATAGAAAAAACCACTCTTGAGTTTGATATATATGAAGATTTTACCATTGTTAGCTCAAAGTTGGAGTTTAAAAAACTAGATAAAACCGCACAACATTTAGCTCTTGATGCTATGGAGCTTGAGCTACTAGAGCTTAAGCTAGATGAGCGAGATGTCACAAACTACGTATATAGCGATGAAAAACTAACCATAAAAGATGTTGGTGATGAGTTTGTACTTAAGATTAAAAATAAAATTTACCCGCATAAAAATAGCGATCTAGAGGGACTTTACAAATCTAATGGGATGTTTTGCACACAAAATGAGCCTGAGGGTTTTAGAAAAATCACCCCATATCTTGATAGACCAGATGTTCTAAGTATATATACAACCACCATAAAAGCCTATAAAAACTACCCTGTTCTTTTGAGTAATGGTAATTTGGTTGATAGTTTTGAGTTAAGCGAAGATAGACATTGTGCTATCTGGTGTGATCCTTTTGCAAAACCCACCTATCTTTTTGCTTTAGTTGCTGGAGATCTTGGGGTTTTGAGTGATGAGTTTATAACACAAAGTGGCAAAAGAGTTGAGTTAAACATCTACTGCGATAAAGGAAATGAGCAAAAGTGTCATTTTGCTATGAAATCACTTAAAGATGCAATGAGATGGGATGAGATAAGCTTTGATAGAGAGTATGATTTGGAGCTTTATAACATCGTTGCAGTCGATAGTTTTAATATGGGTGCAATGGAAAATAAGGGGTTAAATATATTTAACTCACACTATGTTTTAGCAGATGAGCAAAGTGCGGTTGATAGCGACTTTTTGGGGATCCAAAGTGTCATAGCTCATGAGTATTTTCACAACTGGAGTGGCAATAGAGTAACTTGTAAAAATTGGTTTGAACTTACACTAAAAGAGGGTTTAACAGTCTTTAGAGATCAAAGTTTTAGTGCAGATTTAAATGGTTATAATCTTGTGCGTATTATGGATGTAAAAGCCCTAAGAGAGAGACAATTTAGCGAAGATGCTTCGCCGATGGCTCACCCTATAAAACCAGATTCATACATAGCAATAAACAATTTTTACACTTCAACCATATATGAAAAAGGTGCAGAAGTCATACGAATGCTTAGCACTTTTATGGGCAAAGAGAGGTTTAAAAAAGCACTAAATCTCTACTTTGAAACTTTTGATGGTAAAGCGGTTGGAACTGATGAGTTTTTATGGAGTATAGAGCAGTTTAGTAGCATAGATATGGAGCTTTTTAAGAGATGGTACGCACAAAGCAGAACACCTCTCTTGGAGGTAAAACAGAGTTTTGATGATGGAGTTTTTAAACTCACTTTAACACAAAAAATCTCTCAAAATGCAGAAAAAAAAGCACAACTTCCGCACTACTATCCGCTAAAAATAGCACTGTTTGAGCAAAATGGAGATGAGATTTTAGAGCAAACGCTAACCATAAAAGATGAGGTAAATGAGTTTAGTTTTGAGTGCGAAGAAAAACCTATACTCTCTATAAATAGGGACTTTTCAGCTCCTATTATAGTTGAGTTTGATGAGTGTGAATATATATTTTTGATGAAACACGATAAAAATGGCTTTAGCAGATATGAGGCGATACATAAAGTGATACTGCAAAATTTGCAAAATATTTTACAAAACAAAGATATTGATGAGAGATTTTTAGATGCTTATGGGTATATATTAGATGAAGAGATTGACTCATCGCTAAAGGCATATATGATAGATATTGCCTCTATAGAGTCTCTAGCTTCAATGCAAAAAAGCATCGATTTTGAGAAGCTTTGTGATGCCAGAGATGAGCTAAAGAGAGTTTTATCTGTTGCATTTGAGCAAAAACTACTTAGCATTTATGAAGCAAACTACGCCAAAGACTCGGTGGAGTTAGATATGCAAAGTATGGCAAAAAGAGCATTAGCAAATAGAGCATTATCGCTTTTGCCAAGTGCCACAAAAAAGGACTTAGCAAAACATCAGTACTACAATAGCCTAAGTATGAATGATAAAATCGCAGCTCTAAGTGTACTTTCAAACCAAGATTGTGTAGATGAACTTGAGCATTTTTATAACAACTACGCACACATTAGTGCACTTGCTCAAAAGTACTTTAGCATTATAGCTCAAAGCGATCACAGTGATGTGCTCCATAGAGTTATGAAGCTTCAAAAAGATAGATATTATGATAAAAATGTACCAAATTTATTTAGATCACTCATCTTCTCTTTTAGCAAAAACCATAGATATTTTCATGCAAAAGATGGGAGTGGATATCGTTTTGTAGCATCTGAGATAGTAGCAATGGATGACGTAAACGCCCAAATGGCTTCATCTCTTGCTTCATCTTCTTTTAAAGTCTATCCAAGGTTAAGTAGTGCAAATAAAATTATTTTAAAGCAAGAGTTAGAGTTTATTCTCTCGCACGATAATATCTCTAAAAATCTATATGAAGTTATCTCTAAAATCATCTCAAATTAGGTTGGTAAAATGAAGAAAAAGATTTTATTGCTTGGTCAATATGTTGATATTCTCGTATCAAATAAAGAGATCATTTTACTTCAGTGGCTCTCTTATGATAGAGTGAGTGAGATTTTGGTTTTGCATAACATAAACAAAGATGATTTTATAGCAAATACCGCTAGTAGCGTGTTTGATTATTTTATGAGTATATTTAAAAATGAGCAAGATATAGGAAACTGTCCGACGATAGAGAATCTTTTGCTTTATCTAAAAGATAAAAATATCAGAGCAGATGAGCTCTTTAGCATTTGTAGCCACTTTAGAATGGCGATTATCGAGTCTATCTACACAAACTCAATATGCTCAAAAGAGAACATAGATGAGGTGCTATATGTATTTGATAAAAACTTTGAGGGTGTGCTTAGGTTTTACACCGATACGATTTATCAAAAAGATCAAGAGATAGATAAGCATGTGAAGCTTTTAGAGGAGTATCAAAGGGCTTTAAATGAGAGTGCTATTATCTCTAAGATAGATGAAGATTGCTCCATTGTTTATGTAAATGATAAATACTTAGAGCTTAGCGGATACACAAAAAATGAGTTAATAGGTAAAAGATATAGCTCGTTTTTGTGCCAAGATAAGTTCAATGTTCCAAGTGACACTATATTTGATATGCTTAAAGAAAATGGCATTTTTAAAGGGAGCTTAAAAAAACAGAAAAAAAATGGTGAGTACTACTATGTAGATGCCACCATTGTTAAGATAATAGACCCATATCTTGATAAAACCGAGTATATGTCTATCGCAACCGACATTACAATACTAGTTGATTCTCAAGCAGAGGCTCAAATGGCATCTCAAGCTAAAGAGTACTTTTTGTCCAATATGAGCCACGAGATAAGGACTCCACTCAATGCCATACTAGGTTTTGTAAATCTTCTAATAGAGCAAGATCTCTCAAGACAGCATAGAAAATATCTCGAAATTGTGCTAAATAGCGGCGAAAATCTCTTAAGTATTATAAATGATATCTTAGATTTTTCAAAACTAAGAAGCGGTGAGTTTACCATTGACCCTAAAATATTTTCCATCCACGAAGAGATCAGCCACTCATTAGAGCTTTTTGTAGCTTCTGCTAGTGTAAAAAACATTACTATTACATCGTTCATCGACCCGACGATCCCAAGAGAACTCATAGCCGACATACTAAGGATCAAACAAATTGTCTCAAACTTTTTAAGTAATGCTATAAAGTTTACAAAAGATGGCGGACATATACATGTTGAGGTGAGTTGCCACAATAAAGTCCTCGTTATCGCAGTTAGTGACAATGGTTGCGGAGTTGAGCAAAATGATCTTAAGATGATATTTAGTGCTTTTACTCAGGCTACGCATAGCGACTTAGAGAAACTTCAAGGCACAGGACTTGGGCTTTCGATATGTTACCAATTGGCTCATTTGATGGGAGGAGAGATCTTTGTTGAGTCAAAAGTGGGCGAGGGGAGTCGGTTTTGGGTTGAGTTACCAGTTGAGATTTACAAGCAAGGGTGTGAACTCTTTAGTGATATGCAAAGCTTAGTAGATCTAAAAATCGCAATCTATCATAAAAAAGACTCAAGTAGGTACAAGCTAGACTCATTCTCTAAATATGCCAAAATATTTAATTTAAATTTAACCAGTATAGATAAGCTTAGTGATGATTTTGATGTTACTGTTTTACTTCAAGATGATATAAATGATGAGGTAAAAAACTATATAGTTACATCTTCAAAAAAGTTTTTAATCTTAGCCACTAGATCCACTAGCGAGTATGAGCGGTACTTAAATATTTTGCTTATATATTTTCCAATATATTGCTCAAAAATCAAAAGTGCTTTTCATACTCTACTAAACCCTCAAAAAGATGAGCAAGATCCAACTCTTGTTAGTTGTGAGAAGTATAATGGACGCATTTTAGTAGCAGAGGACAATGAAGCAAATCAAGAACTAATAAAAACATTACTAGATAGATATGATCTAACTTATGATATCGCTTCAAATGGTGTAGAGGCACTAGAACTGTTTAAAAATACCAAATACTCTTTGATCTTAATGGATGAGCAGATGCCGCTTATGAATGGAAATGAGGCATTAACTCTTATACTAGAGCATGAAAAAAAGCATTCGCTAAAACATACTCCCATCTCTGCTTTAACCGCAAATGTGGTAAAAGGTGCGAAGGAGAGAAGTTTAAAAAGTGGTTTTGATGAGTTTTTAGGTAAGCCCATATCTATAGTTGAGCTAGAGCGAGTCTTTAAAAGGTACCTAAATATTGCAACAAAAAAAGCTGAGGCGGATATATGTAGTGATGATGAGTCTTGTATGATAAAAGGGCTTGATTGTAAAAAGTTACTAGATGAGTTAAAGCTTACAAAAGATGAACTTTTGATGCTACTTGGCGTGTTTTTGTCTAAGATGAACAAAATCTTACCAGAACTAAGCAGTGCCACTAAAGAGAGAGATTTTGTTAAAATAGCATCACTAGCACACAACATAAAAGGCTCTAGTGCTAACTTTAGGATTGAAGATATAGAAAAAGAATCAAGCATACTAGAGAAGATGGCTAAGAGTAAAAACACAAACTTTGACTATGAGCTCTCATATGAGAGCATCAAAAAAAGGTTGCAAAGAATCGCGATAGACTAGGCTACTTCTCTATGTGGTAGCCTATGCCAGATGAGTTTTTTATGATGTCTGTTGGCAGCTTTTTTCTAAGTCGCCAGATGAGAGTTCTTATGTTGTTTTCAGTCGCTTTTTTGTCTCTCCAAACAAACTCAACAGCCTCAGAAAAAGAGACGATCTCACCTGTTTTAGCAACTAGTAGTTTAAGTATGAGTCTCTCTTTTTTGGTTAAAACTAATCTCTCTTTTTTGTAAAAAATCTCATCTTTGCTTAAATCTATGCAGTAGTTCGATGAAAATCTAACAATGGGTGTCTCTTTATCTTTTTTTTCATATAGAAGTTTGCTTAGCGACTCTTCATTTATCTTTTTGTATTGTAACTCTTTGTAGTGTTGGTTTTCTATGTTGAACTTAAATATAGCCATCTGTATAGTAGCATGGAGTGATGTTGGGTCAAAAGGTTTTATGATGTAGCCATAAGGCTCTGTTTTTATGGCTTCGTTTATGATGTCATCATCGCTATATGATGTTATAAATATAAATGGAATGGAGTATGAAGCTTTTATGATTTTTGCCAACTCTATGCCATCTAGTCCACTTTGAAGTGATATATCTATAATGGCAATATCTGGCTTATATATAGATATTTGAGCCTTAGCATCATCTAAGCTATCACTTATAGCCAAGATCTTATACCCTTGCTTTTGCAAAGATAACTTAAGATTTAATGCAGTAACTTCATCATCTTCAACTATAATTATGCTATTTTTTTCCACAACTCTACCCAACATATAAATATTAATTATGAATTATAGTCTATAAAATATTTATTTTTACTAAAATATTAAAAATTGTGATGATATTATTATATTTAAATTATTTTAATATCTCGTGAAGCCTATTTCCAGCTTCTATGTTTTTATGTACCTCTTGCCAGTTGTCATCTTTGATATTTTGCTTTAATATGCAAAGCTCTTTTTCAAAAAGTTCTATCGCTTCTAGGAGATTTATTTTGTTTTGCCTAAATATATCTTCCCACATATTTGCCGAACTCTTAGCAAGACGACTCATATCGCGAAAACCACCAGCCGCTAGGGCTAAAATATCGTTTGTATTCTCTTGGTTCATCACTGTATTTGCCAAAGAGTATGAGATGGCATGAGGCATATGTGATATAAATGCGGCCCTTCTATCATGATCTGCTGCACTCATATAGTAGATTCGCATAAGCAGAGCATTAAAGATTTTTTTTGCAACTTCTACTTGATGCGAACCGCTATTTTCTAATTCACACAAAACTACTACTTTATTAACATAAAGATTTTCTATGGCGGCACTTGGACCAAACTTCTCTGTTCCGCTCATCGGGTGAGCCGCTACAAAGTTCTTTCTAATGGAGCTTGGAGCCTCTTTTATGATTTTTTCTTTAGTGGAGCCTAGATCTATGATGGTGGTTTTTTCATCTATGTTTTTAAGCTTTTTTAAAACCGCTATGATGCCATCAACGGGAATGGCTAAAAAAATAACATCATAGTTGTTTATCTCATCAAACTCTATGGTTTTTTCTACTAAAGCAAGTTTTATAGCTTCTTGGCAATGTTGTTTGTTGTGATCATATCCTACGATGGATGTTACAAAGTCAAGTTTTTTCAAACTAAGAGCTAGTGAGCCACCTATTAACCCAAGTCCTATTATCGCTATTTTCATTTTAAAATCTTTTTTTTGTGCATTATACTAAAGCTAGACTGCTAAAAAAATAAAATTTAAGCTAGATATAACAAAATATTAATCTCTAAGTGTGTAAAATTATTACTTTAAATACTTTAACAATGGATAAAAACTTTGAGGATAATCACAACTCTTTTGGCAACTCTAATCGCGACTAGTGCATATGCACATACTATAAAAAATGTGAAATTTAATGGTTTGCAAAACTTAAGTGAGGGAGTAGCTCTTAGAATGCTAGGTTTTAGCCTAGGCGAAGTTAGCGATGAGCAGATAGATAGCTCTATAAAAAAGTTTTATGAACAGGGCTATTTTGATGATATTTGGGTTGAATTAAACAAGGGAGTTTTAACTTATAACTTTAAGGAAAAACCGCGTATATCCAAAGTTGAGCTCAAAGGGTGGAAAGAGAGCGATAGCGATATCAAGAAAAATGTAGTTGCCATTCCTATTGGTTCGCTTTATGATGAAAAGAAGATAGAAGCGGCTAAAAAACGCATCATCGAAAACATAGAACAAGATGGCAAGATAGATAGTGTTGTTGAGGTGCAGCAAGAGAAACTCGATAATGGAAGCATAAAACTTACATTTGTTGTAAATGAGGGTAGAGAGATCATTATAAAAAATGTTGAGTTTAGTGGGTTAAATAAGCTAGAATCTTCATCATTTGATAGTAAGGTAGCAAATAAACAAAAAGAGTTTATGGGTTGGCTTTGGGGTAGAAATGATGGAAAGATGAAAGTGGTTGATCTTGAGTATGACCCGCTTCGCATAAAAGATGAGTATATGCAGCATGGTTATTTGGATGCTGAGGTTAAAGAGCCATTTGTTAAGGTTGATTTTGATAACTATACAGCTAACATGAGCTACCAAGTTAGCGAGGGTGAACAATATAGCATAAGCGATATAAAAATCACTCAAGATGAGCAAGTCATCGACAATGCTAAAATCCAAGAACAACTTCATATGAAGATTGGTGAGCCTTTTAACATTGAGACTTTTAGAAAAGACTCAGATAAGATCAAAACAATCATAGCTGATGAGGGTTATGCTTTTGTGCAGGTTTTACCAGATTTGCATAAAAACAAAGATGATAAAACAGTTGAGGTTGTGGTTAGAGTCATACCTGGTAAGATTGTGAAGATCCGCGATGTTATTATATCTGGAAATACAAGAACACTCGATAGGATCGTCCGTCGTGAACTCTTTTTAGGACCAAACGACATCTACTCCAAAACAGACTTAGAAGACTCTAAAAATGCACTAGGACGACTTGGTTTTTTTGATAGTAACACCATCGAAGAGAAGCGTATAGACGAGCAGACAATGGATCTTATAGTAAAAGTAAAAGAGGCTCCAACGGGCAATATTCAGCTAGGTGGTGGATATGGTAGTTATGGAGGGTTGTTGCTTAGTATTGGTGTTGATGATAGAAATATTTGGGGATCGGGCATAGATATTGGTGTAAGAGCCGAGAGATCTGAACTCTCACATGATTACTCTTTTAACATCTCAAACCAAAGGCTAAATGACTCAGATTTTAGTGGGGATTTCTCGGTTTATACATCAGGTTTTGAGTATAATGACTACAAAGTCGATACCAATGGTTTAGGCTTTGGGATCGGACATAGGTTTACAAGATACATTAGTGGTAGTATTGGTTACTCTTTTTCCAAAAATAGTTATGAGTATGATGAGGCACTATCATCTTACTATGATACCCAATTTTTTCAAAACTACACAAAAAGCTCCATTATCTTAAGTGCGACTTATGATGATACAGATGATTATTATGTTCCAAGATCGGGTATTGTGCTAACTCAAAGTTTTGAAAAAGCAGGGATTGGAGCTAAGGCAAACTTTTTAAAGAGTAGAACCACTTTTGCTGGATACAAAGGGCTTCAAGATTGGGTTGGGTTTGATCTGATTGCTAGGTATAAAGCTAGAGGCACTTATATAAAAGAGACAGGTTTTTTACCAGTTGCTGAGAGGCTATACATGGGAGGGATTGGCAGTGTTAGAGGTTATGAGTCATACTCAATCTCACCTCTAAATAAAACAGATGCTACAACTGATGATGGTTTTAGAAGATATGGCGGCGAGTATAGTTTGAGTAATAGTGTTGAGCTTAGTTTTCCACTTGTGCCACAAGCTAAAATGAGACTTGTTACTTATGTTGATTGGGGTTATATAGGAACTAGCGAAAAAGCCGATGCTTCTGCTGGTTTTTACTCTGATAGCCTCTCAAAAGGTGGCTTTGGTATGGGACTTGAGTGGTTTAGCCCCGTTGGGCCGATCCAGCTTATGTTCTCACAGCCTATTAACAAAGAAAAAGGCGATAAAACATCAGTGTTTGAGTTTACTATGGGGCAGAGATTTTAGTGATGTGCATTTATTAGCACATCAAAAATATTACTATTTTTCTCTTTAGATATCGCCTCTTTAGCGGCATACATGGCACTAGTAGAGTTGTGAACTAGTAGAGTTTTGTCGCTAAAACTTAGTTTAAAGTCTATATTTCTTGGATGGTGCAAAAGGAGTAAGACACCAACTCTTAGTGTGTAGCCTAGATACTCTACTGTCTCCTCATTTGGGAGTAGGGTTTTTAATTTTTTATCATAAGTAGAATTACTAGCATATGATGATATTGCAGCGATTAGTGCTATTTGTTTATGGGTAAAACCATACTCTAAAATATTTTCAATTGACCCTCTTGTGTGATTATTGCATCCATATATTTTTGCTGCATACTCTAGTGGTTTTAGATATTTTTTATCGATATGCAACTTTTTGTGTGTTAGTGCAAATATATCCTTGACACATCTATTTATCTGCTGATTGTGTAGCTTATTTGTGAGCATTACATCTTGTATGTATCTTATAGATGGGTTAAAATTGAGTGGAAATTTATGGTTTGAGTTTCTAAGTAGATCTTGTAAAAATAGCCCCTCTCTAACCCCAACATTGCTAGTAATTAGCTTTGCATCGTTAAATTTCTCTAGAATGCAAAGCAGTATGAGAGCTCCTGATCTTATGATATCAAACCTACTAGCGGATATGCCTAGCTTCTTTAAAGTGGCATCATTTGCTGTTGATATTTTTTGAAGAAGTGACTTGAATTTAGCGGTTGGTGGCTTAAAACCATGAAGTCTTTGTATGGGATAATCTTTTAAAAGCAGAGTCGATATTGCTCTAAAAGTACCGCCAATGCCTATGATGGTTTTAGGCAAAATTTGTGGTGGAAGCTTAGAGAGCTCTTTACTTATGTGCTCTTTTGCTCCACTTATATTTAGATGATCAAAATATAACTCTTTGAGCCTAACAGTTCCTATGTCAAGTGAGATAGGGTTTGCGATAGTGCTATTTTCTATAAGGGCTACCTCGCAAGAGCCACCGCCAATATCTAGCGATATGGCATTTTGTTCTTCACTTAAGAGTAAAGCACAAGCTAGTGCTCCTAAATACGCCTCTTTGGTTCCATCTATAACTTTTATGTTTAAGCCACTACTTTGTTTTACTCTTTTTATAAAATCGGCTCTGTTTGGCGCATCTCTTAGAGCCGATGTTGCCACGCATAGAGTTTTTGTTGCTTTGTATGATTTTATTAGACTTGAGAAGTCACAAAGAGCATCAATAGCTCTTTGCATTGGTATCTCTTGAAGATATGAATTATTGTTGTAGGCACCCTCAGATATTCTAACTTTACTTTTTAACTCATGTAAAACTCTAAAAGCAAATCTAGAGCTTTTTTCGTAAATACTTAATCTTGTAGAGTTTGAACCTATATCGATAACTGCGACTCTTTTGGCCACTCTTACTCTTCTTCTAGTATGCTTTGATATTTAAACTGAAGCTCGGCTATTGTTTCAACATTATCTTTATCTGGCACTATACAATCAACAGGACAAACAGATACACAAGCTGGTTCATCATATACTCCAACGCACTCAGTACAGCGATCCGGGTCTATAAAATATATAGGATCTCCCTCTTCGATAGCTACAGTAGGACACTCCTCGCGACATGCGTCACAGGCTATGCACTCATCTAAGATTATTAAAGACATTTTGATACCTCGTAAATTTTTGCAAGATTTATATCTAAATAAAGCTTTATTATGTTTTAAACGGGTAGCACACAGGATAGCTTGGAGTTGATATTTAAACTAGCAACCACCCCTTTTACCCCATCATCTCTGTTTTTTATATCTATTTTTGCACCAAGTGTATCAGCTGCACTTTTTGCCAAAAATAGCCCAAGTCCAACACCTGGTTTGTCACCCTCTCTTTTAAATGGTGCGAAAAAATCTTGCGACTCATCTATGCCTTTGCCCTCATCTATAACTTCTATGAGTAGCCCAAAACTATTTAGTGAACTTCTAATGGTGACACTGTTGCCCTTTGGGGTAAACTTTAGTGCATTTTGTAAAAAGTTTTGTATGATTTGATTTAAAAGTCCAACTTGAAGCGAAGCCTCATACCCATTTGGCTCAAAGTTGTATATGAGCTTTTTACCCTCATTTGTGGCTAAGAGTTCAAAATCTTTTGCTTTGTTTTTTAAAAAAGCTATAATGTCTAGCTCTTTTGGAAGCTCAAGCATTGCCCCCTCTTGACGCCCCATATTTAGTACATTTGAGACTATAATATTCATATCATCAACGGTTTTGTTTGTCGTTTTTATAGCCTCTATATATTCATCTGCTTCTCGTTTTTTTATAAGAGTTACTTGGTTTTTTAGTTTTATAACAGCTAGTGGAGTTTTTAGCTCGTGAGCGGTGCCAATAAAGAGCTCTTTTTGGTACTTTATGAAGTTTTGTATGCGGTTTAATAGGTGATTTATGGTGAGCCCTAGTTGTTCAAATTCCTCTGGTAAACTCTCAATTGCAAGCGGTTTCATAAGTTGTTCATTCATATCGGCTAGTTTTAGAGAGATGGTTTTTACAGGTTTAATTAACATCTTAGAGAGTATAACTGCATAAATAACAACCAGTAAAAACCCAGCTCCATTGATGATAAGTAGGTAATTTAGTATCTTTTTTAGTATGATTTTAGTGCTTGTTATATCTTTTGTGATTTTTAGATAGTTTAGGTTTTGTATGTCATATGGATAGATCAAATTTAGATAAACTTTGCCATTTTGTGTTGTCTCATAAAAGTCAATATCTTCTTTTTGTACTTTTAGTTTAATAGCCTCAACTTTTACTTCAAGGTAGTTTTCAGGGCTAAAGTGTTCTGAGTCATATAAAGATCTATTTTCAGTAACATTTAGTGCATATGTTCGAAGCTCTTGGTATCTATCATTTAAGATTGAGCGTTCTATGAAAAAGTATAGTAAAAATGAAAAAAGCAGGATCAAAAAGGCCGAAGCTAAGATGAGTTGTACTAAAAAACTCGCTCTTATACTTCTAGTTGAAAACATAGTTTATGTGGTTGTATTAATTTTCTTTTGCTGCTTCTTTTGGAAAGCAAAAACGGTAACCTCTTCTTCTTACAGTTTCAATTGTTGTAATTTCTAGAGGTTTATCCATTTTTTGTCTAATCTGATTTATAGCAACTTCAATAACATTTGGAGTTACAAGCTCTGGTTCTTCCCAGATAGCATCTAGAAGTTGTTCTTTACTTACTATTTGATCTCTATGACGAGCTAGGTGAGTTAAAACTTCAAAAGGTTTACCTTTTAGTTCGATCTCTATACTTTTGTATACTATTTTTTCCTCTTCAGGGTTAATGATAAGGTCATCTATCTCTATAATGTTACTTCCACCAAATCTAAGTCTTGCCTCTATTCTAGCTAGTAAAACATCAAAATCAAACGGTTTTCTAATGTAATCATCAGCACCACTTCTAAGAGCATCGATCTCACTTTGAGTATCATCTCTAGCAGATAGCACTATAACTGTAGTTTTTGGAGATTTCGCTTTAATGTCGGGAATAATATCTATACTATTGCCATCTGGTAGCATCCAGTCTGTTAAAACTAGATCGTAGTTTCTGATATCGAGATAGTACTCACCATCTTTTAAACTATCTGCAACATCGCTTTGGTAGCCAAACTCTTTTAATCCTTCGGCTAACATTTTGTTAAGTGTTACTTCATCTTCTATGATAAGAATACGCATTTTATGTCCTGTGAGTTAATATGTGTCGCAATGATATCATAATTTTAGGTTAATTTAAACTATTTTTCAATTTATTTTAATAATTTTTTAAATTATAGTTAAGAATTGAGCTTGAGCGTGGAGCTTAAACTAACTTTACAATCCTCTAGTATGGATGGTTTTGTTATCTTTAAGTAAAGCTCTTTTATGTTGCGGTATTTTTTAACAAGATGATCTTGTAAAAAGAGTATGGCATCTTCTAAAAGCACAAACTTCTCATCTGTCATACTATTTTTAATATCATTAACAACCTTAGCATAATCAATAAAATCGCCATTTTTAAAATCGTACAAAATGGTACAATTTATGATGATTTTTTGTGTTGCTATTCGTTCAAAATCTAAAAGCCCAACTATACACTCAAACTCAAGATTTTCTATGTGTATGGTCATACTACTCTTTTTTCTTCACCGCTAAAGAGTCTAATGATGTTTGGTATGTGTTTATATATGAGAATAATGGCTATGATAATGATGGGTGCATGAGCCATCTGCGGCTTTAAGATAAAACTAGCAACTATTAAAACTACTAAAGCTAAAAGTGATGATAGCGATGAGATTTTTATGGTTTTTGCACTAATCGCCCATACTACAACTGCTATAAGAGTTTCAATAGGAAGCATAAAAAGCATTACACCAAGCCCTGTTGCAACACCTTTTCCACCCTCAAAGTTTAAGTATGGACTAAAACAGTGTCCTATAACACTTAGTATGCCAATGCCCCAAAGTGTTGCTTCACTTAGTCCAACAACTTTAGCGATAGCTAAAACCACCACCGCTTTTAGTGCATCAAGAGCTAGTGTAGCAACTCCTAGTTTTTTAGCTAAAGATGGATTGCTCTCTTTAACAACTCTTAAAACATTAGTTGCACCAATACTCTTGCTACCGCTTTGTTTTATGTTAACTCCTGCAAATGTTTTAGCAAGTATAAGCCCAAAGGGTATGCCACCAACTAGATAAGCTAGTATGAAAAATTGTATGTTTGTGTTAAAAAAAATATCCATTTATATCCTTTAAGTTGTTTGCAATTATATCATTAAAATATTTTGATATAATAACCAACTTGCATAAAACAGATAGAGGATTTTTACAATTTGGATAATGAAGAACTACTAGAAAAGATAAATGAGTACAAAAAAAGACTAAATGTCACTATAGTGGCACACTTTTACCAAAGAGATGAAGTGTTTGAGATTGCAGATATTACGGGTGACTCGCTAGAACTTGCTATAAAAACAAGAGACAATGACTCAGAGTTTATACTATTTTGTGGTGTTGGTTTTATGGGGCAGAGTGTTAAGGTGCTCTCACCTAAGAAACGAGTTGTTATGCCAAAAGCAGCATGTTGTGCTATGGCGGTTATGATTGATGGAGCGATGTTTGATAGCTCCATAAAAGCACTAAATGAGGCGGGAGTTCCAAATGAAAATATACTACCCATAACTTACATAAACTCAAATGCAGATGTAAAAGCAAAAGTTGCCAAAATGGGCGGAATGGTTTGCACAAGTGCTAATGCTAAGACAATCATCACAAATGCTCTAAAAGAGGGTAAAAAGATACTATTTGTCCCAGATAGATGCCTAGGGCAAAACATAGCAAATCAAATGGGATTAAAATCGGCTGTTATAGGTGAACATAGCGATATTGCTTCGGCTGATATTATATGCTACAACGGTTTTTGTTCGGTTCATCAGCTTTTTAGCTTAGATGATATTAAGTTTTATAGAAAAAAATACCCAGATATCAAAATAGTAGTTCACCCAGAGTGTGATCCAACCATTTGCGATGCGGCTGATTTTGTTGGCTCAACTTCCCAGATCATACGCTACATAAAAGAGCTTCCAGCTGAGCAAAAAGTGGCTGTTGGAACGGAGTATAACTTAGTAAATAGACTAAGACCAACAAATACATATGTGCTCTCAAGCACAAAACCTGAGTGCCCAACGATGAATGAGACAACGCTAGAAGATGTTTACAATATACTAAAATCCATAGACGAGGGCGAACCGTTAAATGAGATTTTTGTAGATGATGATACTAGTGAGTGGGCTAAAATAGCACTTGAGAGGATGTTGGCTCTATAATGAAAAAGTTCATACAATTAGCTCTTGATGAAGATATAGGCAGAGGAGATCTTTTTGCATTAGTTGAGCCAAGTGTGCCTTGTAGTGCGAAAATCATCGCTAAGAGCGATGGAGTTTTATCTGGAGTTTTGTATCTTGATACTCTAGCTTCTATGCAAAATTTTCACATCGAGTGGAACTTTAGCGACACTCAAAGCTTTAAAAAAGGCGATGTTTTGGCAAGTTTGAGCGGAGATTCACACACACTACTTAGAGTTGAGCGAACATTTTTAAACATACTTTTACATGCTAGCTCCATTGCAACTCTAACTAGAGCTTTTGTGGATATAGTAAAGCCATTTGGTGTTAAGTTTTTAGATACTAGAAAAACAAGACCGCACTTAAGAGTTTTTGAAAAATATGCTTCAAGATGCGGTGGTGCAACCAACCATCGTATGGGGTTAGATGATGCACTGATGATAAAAGATACACACTTAAAGAGCATAAAAGATCTAAATTCTTATGTAAAAAAAGCAAGAGAGATCATACCATTTACTACAAAAATAGAGATAGAAGCGGAGAGTTTTGAAGTTGCACATGAAGCTTTTTTAGCCGGAGCAGATATTGTGATGTGCGATAATATGAGCATTGATGAGATAGAAAAAGTTGTGAAGCTACGAGATGAAAAATTTACTCATATACTACTTGAAGCTAGTGGTAATGTGTCGCTGCAGAGCATAAAATCTTATGCAAAAACAGGAGTAGATGCCATAAGTAGTGGCTCAGCCATTCATCAGGCTAATTGGATTGATATATCTATGAAGATGGATTAATTGATGTCACATGGCAGATGAAGCAGAAAAAACCGAAGTAAAACATTTGATTTCTCACGAAAAAAGAACAAGTCCTTTTTTCTTCGCTAGTCGCTATGACACTAAAGAAAAATCTAAAATAGATTTTTGTAGGTTCTTCTAGGAGGGTTTTATGGCAGATGAAGCAGAAAAAACCGAAGAACCTACACCCAAAAAGATAGAAGATGCGAGAAAAGAGGGAAATGTCCCAAAATCTCAAGATGCTTCTGGTGTATTTACGCTTTTAGTGGCAATATTAACTTTTATGCTGCTTTTTGGCTACATAAAAGAGAGACTTTTAAATGTTTCTACCTACTATTTTACTTTAGTTGGTAAAAATATAGACAAGCTAGAAGCCATAGATATCGCAATAGTTACTATAAAAGAGTTTTTGCTCATAGCACTTCCGCTCTCTTTTGCAGTTGCTATAGCTGGGATCATTGGAGCGGTTTCGCAGTTTGGATTTTTATTTACCACAAAGCCCATTATGCCAAAACTAGAGAAATTAAATCCCATAAAAGGGATCAAAAACTTAGTATCGTTAAAAAAACTAGTAGATGGATTAAAGATCACAACAAAATCATTAACCACTTTGGGTGTTGGTTTTGTGCTGTTTTTTATATTTATAAAAGAGTTGCCTACGGTTGCGATGTTTGGTATGGGTGATCAGTTTGAGTGGCTTAGCAAAAAGATACTTATCATCGCTTTTACTATGCTTTTTATTATATCTATCTTCGCAATGATAGATCTATTTTTAACTAGAAAAAGATACATTGATGGTCTTAAAATGAGTAAACAAGAGGTAAAAGATGAGTTTAAAAATATGGAAGGAGACCCTCGCATAAAAAACAAGATAAGGCAAATTCAGATGAAAACCGCCATGAAGCGAATGATGGCTGAAGTTCCAAAAGCTGATGTTGTTATCACAAACCCAACTCACTATGCGGTTGCCCTAAAGTACGATGAAGATAAAAGAAGTGCTCCTGTTGTTGTAGCAAAAGGGATGGACTCTTTGGCTTTACAAATTAGAAAAATAGCAAGAGAGAGTGGTGTGCCAATAGTTCAAAACCCACCACTTGCAAGAGAGATATATGCAAAAGTTGAAGTAGATGAGCTCATACCAAATGAGCTTTTTGCTGCTGTTGCTGAAGTTTTGGCATATGTTTATAAGATGAATAGGAGATGATTTGCAAAGTTTATATGAAGATATTAAAAACGCTCACACAATAGTTTTAAAATCTACAAATGAGCCACAAAGTGCTGCCTTTGCTTCTGCTTTATACACCTTCATAACACAACATCATAAAAAAGTTTTTTGGGTTATAGATGAGATGATAGAGCCAAAATTGGAGTTTTTGGCTTGGAGTAGAGAGATTAGGTATAAAAGTGAGCCAAAAGGTGAGCTTTTTATAGCGATAGATACTGATGATGAAAAGTACAAAAACATAACAACTAGCCTAAAGTTGCTATGTGAGTTTTATGAGCTAGTAGAGAAAAATACAAAGTTAAATCAAAAAATAGCAACTTCGCTCTATGCGATGCTATTTAGCTTGAGTGGCGGATTTCATTACGCTAATGAGATGATTTTTGATATGGCAAAAAAACTTTTGCACAGTGGAGCCAATCATAAAGAGTGCATAGAGTTTTTAACTCAAAAAAAATCACTCGCCACACTTAGGTTAAGTGCAAAAATGTTAGATGATTTTTTGCTTTTTAATGAAGCCTCAACCGCACTTTTTTTGCTAAAAGAGAGTGAGCTTGGTGGAGCTAGTAAAAGCGATGCTATTGGGATTAGTAAAAAAGTTTTTGAGCTTGGGTATGTAAAATACTCTGTTTTGGCTTTTATAAAAAATAAAGATTTGGTGCAAATTATAATTTCTTTTAAAGATATTAATAAACAAATAGTAAAATTCGATCTGTTTAACTGCGACGAAAAACATATAAGAGATGAGATCGCAAAAGTTTTAAGGAGAGAGATTGTTTAAGAGTAAAAAAAGAGGTTCATCTTTAGGTGTTGTAGCCATTTTGACAGTTGTTATAGGTGTGGTTTTGTATATATTTGCTTCGAGTGATTTTGAGAGAAATGCTCCAATTATCGATATGCAAAAAGGTGAGTTTTGGAATTTGAAAAAACCGCTTCAGATCTCACTGAGTGATGAGAGTGGTATAAAATCTTATAAGATTACTTTAGTTGCAAATAACCAATCAAATGTCTTATATCATGAGCAATTTATTGAGCCAAAAAAGCTTTTGAGTCTATCAGTTGAGCCAATGAGAGCTATTAGCTCACTAAGCGTTAAAGATATAAAGTTGATAGTTGAGGCTAATGATGCTAGTAAATGGAACTTTTTTGAGGGAAATAGCACAACTGCTGAGTATGATTTTAAGATCGATAAGAAAAAACCATTAGTAAATATATTGTCTAACTCATATAAGATAAGCAAAGGCGGTTCAGCGCTAGTTGTTTTTAAGGCTGTTGATGAGAACCTAAAAGATCTATATATAGAAACAAATTTTGGCAAAAAATTTTTAGCTCAGCCCTTTAGTAAAAATGGATACTATATATCGCTAATTGCTTGGCCATTAACGCAAGATAGTTTTAGTGCTTCGGTGTATGTTGATGATAAAGCGGGTAATGTAACAAAAGTTCATATACCGCTATATCTGCAAAACCATAGTTTTAAAGTCTCTAACATTACACTATCAGACAACTTTTTAAAAGGCAAGATTGCTCAACTAGCAGAAGAGTTTGAAGAGACTCAAGGTGTAAGCGATGATATAGAGAGATTTAAGATTATCAATGAAACAGTCAGGGCAAAAAATGAGAAGCTCATAAGTGATATAACCTCAAAAGTTCCTCAAGATATGGTTGATGATTTTCACATAAATAAGATGTATCCATTAAAAAATGCAGCTGCTGTTGCTGCTCATGGAGATCATAGGATATTTTCATATAATGGCAATGTTGTTAGTGAATCTTACCATATGGGACTAGATCTAGCTAGTAATGCTCAAGCTGATATAAAACCACAAAATGGCGGTGAAGTTGTATATGCAGGAGATAATGGACTCTATGGAAATATGCCTGTTTTATACCATGGCTTGGGGCTTTATACTCTTTATGGACACTGTTCTAGCATAAATGTCAATGTTGGTGATGTGATCCCGCCACAATTTATTATTGCTCATACAGGACTTAGCGGTTTTGCACTAGGAGATCATCTGCATTTTGGTATAGTTGTTCAGGGGATAGAGGTTAGACCAGATGAGTGGATGGATGCTAATTGGATAAAATTAAATATTACTGATATAATATCCAATGCAAAAGCTCTTATAAAGTAGAAAGTAATGTACCAAACAACGATAAAAAATAGTGTAGAAGCAGTTGGAATAGGGCTTCATAAAGGCTCATCTGTTAGGCTTAGGCTAGAACCCTTAGGTAGCGATAGTGGCATAGTTTTTCATAGAAGTGATGTTGATGTATCGATTCCTTTGAAGCCAAGCAGTGTAGTCGATACTAAAATGGCAACAGTTATTGGAAAAAATGGTTATGTGATCTCCACTATAGAGCATATGCTCTCAGCTATATATGCTTATGGGATTGATAACCTAAAGATCATAGTGGATGCCGATGAAGTGCCCATTATGGATGGAAGCAGTGCTGCTTTTTGTATGCTTTTAGATGAAGCTAGTATAGCTTATCTTGAAAAACCAAAAAAAGTTATGCGTATAAAAAAAGAGATAGTAGTGCAAGATGGGCAAAAGTATGTAAAACTAAGCCCATCAAATGATCTTAGATATGGCTTTACCATAAAGTTTCCTCATCCCGCCATTCAAACTCAAGAATATGTACTAAATTTTACAAAACAGAGCTACAAAGAGGAGATAGCAAGAGCTAGAACTTTTGGTTTTTTGCATGAAGTTCAGTACCTTAGATCTAAGGGTTTAGCACTTGGTGGTTCGCTTGAGAACGCGATAGTTTTAGATGAAAAAAAGGTTTTAAATCCTGAGGGGTTAAGATATGATGATGAGTTTGTAAGGCATAAAATCTTAGATGCTATAGGAGATATGTCGCTTATTGGGATGAATTTTATAGGTAATTATGAAGCACTAGCTGGGAGCCATGATCTAAACCACAAGCTTACACTTGAGCTTTTAAAAAGTCCTGAAAATTATGAAGTAGTAGAGCTAGTTGGTGAAAAATCAAAAGAGCTTGAAAAGGCTTATGCGTAAGAGTGTTGATCTAGTTTTTTTAAGTATAGCTACACCTTTTATGGTGGGAGTTTATGAAGATTTGAAGCTTATTGATGTCATAAAAAGTGATAAAAAAAGCTCCGATGCACTAACTCTAATCTACGCTGAACTTGAAAAAAAGTACGATATAAAAAGGCTTGTGTATGTCAATGGACCAGGTAGTTTTATGGCTATAAAACTTACATATATTTTTCTAAAATCCATAAGTGTCATAAAAGACACTCCACTTTATGCGATGGATGCTTTTTATTTTAATAACAATCAGCCCATAAAAGCGATCGCAAAGCTATATTTTGTTAAGATTTCATCCAAAATAGAGACTATAAAACTAGATGATACAGTGGTTTGTGAGTTTAGTTTTTCACCATCTTTAAATGAGAGCTATTTTAACAATGATAATGCACCTATGTACGCTATTGGTGCGATAGGATAAAGATTGACTATAAGTGTTCCAGCAACGAGTGCTAACCTTGGAGCAGGTTTTGACTCACTAGGTTTAGCTTTAGATATGCGAAATATAGTGGAGTTTGTGCCATCAAGATTTTTTAGTGTAAACATAAAAGGTGAGGGCGAGAGTAACCTAAAGCTAAAGGGTAACAATCTATTTATCAATATTTTTAATGAACACTATGCAAATCTAACTAAAAAAAAGCAAAACTTTAAGTTTAACTTTTATAATCAGATCCCAATTTCAAGAGGACTTGGAAGCTCATCGGCAGTGATAGTTAGTGCCATAGCTTCTGCTCATGAGGCGGCAGGTATAAAAGTTTCTAAAAGACGCATATTAAACCATGCTCTAGTTTATGAACCGCATCCAGATAATATAACCCCAGCTGTTATGGGTGGATTTAATGTTGCGATTTTAGAAAAATCAAAAGTTTTTTTTCAAAAAAAACATCTACCTTCTTACATAAAAGCTGTGGTTGTTATACCAGATAAACCAATAAGCACAAGCAAATCACGAACGCTTTTGCCAAAATCATACTCAAAAGAGAATGCAGTTTTTAACCTATCTCATGCGGCTTTTACGGTCGGTGCTTTTTTTAATGAAGATTGGGAAGCATTAAGAGCTGCTACTCAAGATAGATTTCATCAGCGTCTTAGGATGAAGATGTTGCCTGATCTATTTAGTGTGCAAAAAATGGCACTAGAGAGTGGTGCTCTTATGAGTACGCTATCTGGGAGTGGTTCTACATTTTTTAGTATGGTTTATGATGAAGATGCCAAAGAGTTGTGCGAAAAACTATCTGCAAAATTTCCATCTTATGAGGTTAAAATAGTTGACTTTGATAATGATGGATTGCTTATAAGTAGATAAAATCCAAGGAACTTTTAGGTATAATGCTACCAAATTCAAACTATCCCACTAGAATGTGCATTTCATGTAGAACAAGATTTATGCAAAAAAGTCTTCTTAGGCTCCAATGTGTTGACTTAGAACTTAAGAGATTTGGTGGCAATGGTAGAAGTTTTTATCTATGTGATGATTGTATCAATGATGAAAAAAAGGTGTTGAAGTCACTTTTGAGACAATGTAAGAGTTCACAAAAAGAGAAATATTTAAACAGGTTAAAGGAGATTGTCATTGATGAGTGATAAGGTTAGAATAAATGAAGTAGCAAAAGAGTTAGGTATTACAGCTAAAGAGACTCTTTTAAAAGCTCAAGAGATGGGACTAGATGTAAAGGCTGTATCTAGTTCTGTTAGTATGAGTGAAGCGGAAAAACTGATGGATTTTGTTATGAATGCAGATGCACAAGAAGTTACATCACCGCCAAAAGAGAAAAAAGCTAAACCAGCACAAGCAACTCCTACTACACTAAAAGCGGAGTCAAAACCTACTCAAGAGGCAAAAGAGATTAAACAAGATGTAATGCCGATTAAACCCAAAAATGAGCCTAAACAGGCTGATTTGAATGAGATTAAAACTCCTACCCAAACTCCTATCTCTGGCATTGAAGTTAGACCTTCTGGTTTAAAAATAGTTAAGAAAAAAAGACCAAAAGAGGAAGAGCTTAGTGTAGATACCTCAAAAGTATCTAAGCCTAGTACCTCATCTAGTTATGGTAAACTAAGCCCACAAGCACTTGAAGAACTAGCAAATAAGAAAAAAAACAAAACCCATGCTCAGCCAACTAAAAAGAGTGACCATGGTATAAAGATAGATATATTCGGTGAATCTTTAGCTGAGTTGTCTATGGATATGGATGGTGAGCAGGTAATGCTTTTGGATCTAAATGAGATAGATACAAAAGAGTACATAGAAGATGAGCCTAAAAAAACAAAAGCCCCACAACCAATCGGGCGTAATGGTGGTAAAAAAAATAGAACTACAAAAGCTGTTGCAAAAGTAAAAGCTAAAAAATATAAAAAAGATAGACAAGAAGAGGAAGATATAACTCACATAGAGATCCCAGAGGATATAAGGGTTTATGAGTTTGCCGATAAAACTAGAAAGAATCTAGGTGAAGTTATAAAAGTGTTATTTAGCTTTGGAGTTATGAAGACCAAAAATGATTTTTTAAGTAATGATGAGATAGATATTTTAGCTGAAGATTTTGGCATAGAGGTAACCATAGTCGATCCTAAGGGTGAATTTGACTATGTTGAGGCAGCAGAAGCTGAAATAGATGAGTCTAATCTTACAAAAAGAGCTCCTGTTATTACTATCATGGGGCATGTTGATCATGGTAAAACCTCACTTTTAGATGCTATAAGAAGTGCAAAAGTAGCAACAGGTGAGGCAGGTGGCATCACTCAGCATATAGGTGCTTATACTATTACACAAAATGGAAATGCCATAACATTTTTAGATACACCTGGTCATGCCGCATTTGCTTCTATGAGACAAAGAGGTACCGATGTAACCGACATCATAGTTATAGTTGTAGCCGCTGATGATGGAGTTAAGGCTCAAACTTTAGAGGTTATAAACCTAGCTAAAGAATCAGGTGCTCCTATAATAGTTGCAATGACAAAGATGGATAAGGAGAGTGCAAACCCAGATATGCTAAAAGCCCAAATGGCAGAGCAGGGACTTAGTCCTGTTGATTGGGGCGGAGATGTAGAGTTTATAGCGGTATCTTCAAAGAGTGGAATGGGGATTGAAGAGCTGCTTGAGAATATTTTACTAACCGCAGAGGTTATGGAGCTAAAAGCAGATGAACAAGCTATGGCAAAAGCTACCGTAGTCGAGAGTTCACTTGAAAAAGGTAGAGGTGCGGTTGCTACTGTTATTGTTCAAAACGGAACGCTAAGGGTTGGCGATTATGTTGTTTGTGGAAGTTCACATGGGCGTGTAAAAGCTCTTATAGATGAGAACCAAAAACAGATAAAAAGCATCGCTCCAAGCCATACAGCGGTGGTTGTTGGGCTAAATGAAGTTCCACCATCGGGTGAAATTATGGTGGCTATGTCAAATGAAAAAGAGGCAAGAGCTTATGCACAAAAAAGACATGAGTATGATAGACACAAAGAGCTATCTCTTAGTACAAAATCAACTCTTGATGATATGGCAGCACTTATAGCTGAGGGTAAATTAAAAACTCTAAAAGTTGTTCTAAAAGCCGATGTTCATGGAACTCTAGAGGCCATTAGATCTTCACTAAGTGAACTTAGAAATGATGAAGTTAAGATAAGTATTATCTCTAGCGGTGTTGGTGGCATAACTGAAAATGATGTTGAGCTTGTTGCTGGAAGTGAAAACTGTGTGCTAGTTGGGTTTAATGTTCGTCCAACTGGTAGTGTAAAAGCACTTGCAAAACAAAGAAATGTTGACATTAGAACCTACTCGATCATCTATCAGCTCATCGATGATATGACTATGATGCTAACGGGTATGATGGCACCTAAATATAAAGAAGAAAATACAGGTCAAGCTGATGTTAGAGATGTATTTAAAGCACCAAAAGGTATGGTTGCTGGTTGTTTAGTTGTAGATGGCAAACTTATCCGTGGCGGACTTGTTAGGGTCATAAGAAACGGTGTTGTAGTACATGAGGGTGAGCTAACATCACTTAAGAGATTTAAAGATGATGTGAGTGAAGTTGGAACAGCCCTTGAGTGCGGTGTTATGATAAAAGGTTATGATGATGTCGTTGTGGGCGATGTTATAGAAACATTTAAAAAGATTGAGCAAAAAGTTTCACTTTAATGGATGCAGCTATAAAAACTAAAAGGGTAGAGTCAATTCTACTTGAGTTGATCCCAGAAGCACTAGGGCAACTAAATGATGCAAGGTTGCATGAGCTAGTTGTTTTAGATGTTAAGTGTTCTCGCGGCAAAAGCGATGCTAAGGTTTATCTTGATAATAGTGATCTAAGTGAAGATGAACAGAAAAAATATCTATCTCTCTTAAGCAGGGCAAAGTCTCATATAGAGTCATATTGTGCTCAAGACCAAGGCTGGTTTAAGCCCACTAAGTTTGCATTTATTTTTGATGATAGCATTCAAAAAACAGAGCATTTAGAAGAACTTTTTAAAAAAATCGCTACAAAGGAGTAGTTGTGTCACTTCATAATGATATAGAAGCAATGGCAAAGTCCCTAGATCTTGAGATCTACGACATCTCAACTCTAAAAGAGAATGATGATACTATTTTTAGAGTTAGTGTAGTCTCAAGCAGCGTTGTGGATGGAAAACGAGAGGGTGTGAGTATGGATAAGTGTGTTGAGTTAACACATCTGCTCTCACCGCTTTTAGATGTAAATCCACCGATGGAGAGTGAGTATAGACTTGAAGTTGGAAGTGCTGGGATAGAGAGAAAAATAGCCACCATAAAGCAGTTTGAGCTAAGCATAGGTGAAGATGCTGAAGTTGTTTTAAAAGATAAAAGCCGCTTTAGCGGAGTTGTTAGCGAAGTTGCAGATAACATCATAAAACTAGAGCTAGAAGATGGCATAAAAGAGATAGATTTTAGCACTATCTCAAGAGCAAAAACTTTTTTTAAATGGTGATAGATAGTAGTTTTTATATGAGCCTTGCCATAAAAGAGGCTTGGAAATATCAGCTACTAACATACCCAAACCCTGCTGTTGGTGCGGTTGTTGTTGGTCCAAACAATGGGATACTAAGCATCGAAGCACACAAAAAAGCGGGTGGACCACACGCAGAGGTAGAAGCCCTAAAGGTCGCATATGCAAAACTTAGTGGCGATGATGCTGTACTAAGTTTAAACATTTCAAGCGATATTCACAACTATCTTTTAAAACATCACAACTCTATTTTTAAAAACTGCTCCATTTTTGTAACCCTAGAGCCATGTTCACATATAGGTAAAACCCCATCTTGTGCAGCACTGCTTAGTGAGCTTGGATTGAAAAAAGTCTATATTGGCTCAAACGATTTTAACTCCATTGGCGGAGTTTCTATATTAAAGCAAAACCATATCGATGTTGAGTGTGGCATCTTAAAAAGTGAGTGCGATGTTCTGCTTGAGCCTTTTAGAAGTTTCGTGAGTGGTAGATTTATATTTTTTAAATGGGCTCAGAGGTTAAATGGAAGTGTTGATGGTGGTGTTATTAGTTCGCAGGGCTCAAGGGAGTATGTGCATAAACTAAGGGATATTTGTGACTTGCTAATCATCGGCGGAGAGAGTGTTAGAGTTGATAGACCAACTCTTGATGCTAGAATGGTTGGTGGGGTGGCTCCTGATGTGCTTATCTACTCTAAAAGAGATGATTTTGATAAAAGCATACCACTTTTTAGTGTGCCAAATCGCAGAGTTTTCACAAGAAGCGATTTTGAGTGCATAAAAGATTATAAACTCATCATGATAGAGGGTGGCTCTGCTATATTTGAAGCTACAAAGGATCTAGTAGATTTTTATCTAGCTTTTGTGGCTCCAAAGATCTCAAAGCACAACTACACTTTTAGTAGTGATATAAACTTTGAGATTTTAAATCTCACAAAAGAGAATCAAGATATAATTTTATGGATGAAAAAGGGGTAACTTTATGCAAAAACAAGAAAAAATAGTCTCAATGTTTGATGATATAGCACCAACTTATGACACTGCAAATCGTGTGATGAGCATGGGTGTTGATAGAAGCTGGAGAAAAAAAGCTTGTGATCTTGCATATGGTTATTATAATAAAAAAAGTATAGACAAGATAGTCGATGTTGCTTGCGGCACGGGCGATATGATGGATTATTGGCAAAAAAGAGCCAAAAATAGCGGTGTTGAAGTTTTAGAGATTGTGGGGGTTGATCCATCTGTTGGAATGCTAGGAGTTGCTAAAAAAAAGTTTCCTAACTTTACATTTCATGAAGCAAAAGCGACTAATATCCCACTAGGTAGTGGCACTGCCGATATGCTTAGCATAACTTATGGCATAAGAAATGTGGTTGAGAGAAAAGAGGCACTAGCTGAGTTTAATAGGGTTTTAAAAAGTGGCGGGTTGGTGGTCATACTTGAGTTTATGAAAAACGAAAATCCATCTTTTTTTGGTCGCATAAGGGATTTTTACCTAAATAAAATCTTGCCATACATCGGTGCTGCCATATCAAAAAACCTTGAAGCATATGTCTATCTGCCAAACTCCATAGAGGGTTTTTTAACAGTTGATGCCATGAAAAATGAGTTAGAAGATGCGGGATTTGAGATGCTTTATGTAAAAAGCTTCTCAATGGATATATCAACACTTCTTATCGCTAGGAAAAAGTAGTTGCATACACTAAGTGTCTCTAGCTTAAATGAGCAGATAAAAAGCCTACTAGAGCAGAGTTTTAGCAGGGTTTTAGTTGAGGGCGAACTCTCTCGCATAACATACCATAGCAGTGGACATGTCTATTTTTCCATAAAAGATGATGAGAGTGTGCTAAAGGCTGTTATCTTCAAAGCAAATGCCGCAAAATTAAAGTTCACCCTAGAGGAGGGGCTAAAAGTTACCATCGATGCCGCATTGAGTGTTTATAAACCACGAGGTGAGTATCAACTTAACTGTTTTAGCATCCAACCATCTGGTTTTGGAGAGCTCTCTTTGGCTTATGAACAACTCAAAAAAGAGCTAAACGCACTTGGTTATTTTGATGAGGCTAGAAAAAAACCACTCCCAAAATTTCCCAAAAAGATAGCATTTATCACATCTGCAACAGGAGCAGCCTTGCAGGATATGCTTCGCGTGGCAAATAGCAGATATAAAAATATAGACATAGATCTTTATGATGTTTTAGTTCAAGGCGATATGGCATCTTTTGCGATAGAAAAAGCCTTAAATGAGGCAAATAAAAGCAGTTACGATGCTATAGTTTTAGCAAGAGGGGGTGGGAGCATTGAAGATCTTTGGGCTTTTAATGAAAAAAGAGTTGCAGATGCTATCTTTGCTTCAAAAATTCCAGTTATCTCAGCCATCGGGCATGAGATAGATTGGGTTATAAGTGATTTTGTAGCAGATGTTAGAGCCGCTACTCCTAGTGCCGCTATGGAGATGCTTTTACCAGATACAAATGAGCTTTTTTTATATATAGATAGCTTGGCAACTCAGCTAGAACAGAGACTAAAAACCAAATTAAATACATTAGTTCAAGAGTTAGAGCACACAAAACAGATCTATAAAAAACACTCAGTTGAGCAAAAAATCATTTTTGCTAAAGATGAAGCAAGAGCTATTAAAAGGGATTTTAATGCACTTATGGAGCATAAAATATCCGTTGCTAAGAGTCAAGTTGATATGCTAACAAAGATGCTACAATCTCAAAATCCTAAAACAAAAAGCAGTGCAGGATTTGCCCAAATAAGCAAAAATGGCACGGTGCTTTCTCTATCAAAACTGAGTGTAGATGATGATTTTATACTTATGGATAGAGATGTTAAGGTGGAAGCTAAAGTTCTAAACAAGGAGAGTTTATGAGTTATCCAAAGTTTTTTGATGGTGTTGAGAGTATAAAGCTAGTTGATCCTTTGTCAAATGTTTTAGGCGCATTTGAGGGCGGGGTTTATGATGTGACATTTTTAGAGGTTGTAAAAGCTGCGGGGCATAGCTGTCCAACAGTTGCTGGAGCTTACCTAATAGCACTTGAGGGTTTAAAAGTACTCTACCCAGACACAAGAGCCATAAGAGGTGAGATAAAAGTTGAGTTTAAAGAGAGTGATAAAGAGGGTGTTGCCGGGGTGATTGGCAATGTTTTATCGCACATTACAGGGGCTACTCAAACTAGTGGTTTTAAGGGTTTAAATGGCAAGTTTGCAAGACACTCTTTGATGTTTTTTGATGCACCCATAAACTCATCGGCTAGACTAACAAGGCTAGATACCAAAAAAAGTGTTGAAGTGTTTTATGATTCATCATCGGTTGGAGGCAATCCTAAAATGCAGGTTTTAATGCAAAAAATGATGGGTGGTATGGCGAGTGCCGAAGAGATAAAAGAGTTCGGCTCTTATTGGCAAGAGAGAGTTGAGAATATTTTTAGAAATAAAGATAGTGTTATAAAAGTAGTAGAACTTTAACGCAAAAGAGTTGTATGAGTCAAATCGCACAAAAAGCAAGTTTTTTAGTAATATATGCGGTGAGTTTTGCTCATTTTTTCAATGATTTTATGCAATCACTCATAGTGGCACTATACCCGCTACTAAAGAGTGAGCATGCACTTACATTTACACAAATTGGACTCATTACACTCGTTTTTCAAGTAACCGCATCACTTCTGCAACCCCTAGTTGGACTCTACACCGATAAAAACCCAAAGCCATACTCACTAGCTTTTGGTATGATGTTTACATTTAGTGGACTACTACTTTTGAGTGTCGCACAAAATTACTATGTCATACTCTTAAGTGTTGCTATACTTGGCATTGGTTCGGCTATATTTCACCCAGAGTCATCAAGAGTTGCTAGGATGGCGAGTGGTGGCAGAGTTGGACTAGCTCAGTCCATTTTTCAAGTTGGTGGAAATGTTGGTAGCTCTATCGGTCCGCTACTTGCTATATGGTTAGTTTTGCCACTTGGTCAAAGTAGTGTTGCTTATATTGCTCCACTTGCACTAGTTGGTGTTTTTATGCTTAAAAAAGTTGGTGATTGGTATAGTAAAAACCACATAAATATAAAAAAAACAACCAATCATATCACTCAAGCTTTATCAAAAAAACGCATTAACTTTGTGATGAGTATGCTTTTTGTGCTTATGTTTTCAAAGTTTTTTTATCTAGCTAGTATTAGTAGTTACTTGGTTTTTTATCTCATGCATACATATAGTGTAGCCGAAGATGTGGCTCAATTTCATCTGTTTTATTTTCTTTTCTCAGTTGCTATTGGCACTATTTTGGGAGGTTTTATAGGTGACATTATTGGTCGTGTTAGAACCATACAGATCTCTATTTTGGGCATCATTCCATTTACTTTAGCACTCCCTTATGTCGGCATAGATATGTCGGTTTTTCTAACTATCATCATAGGTTTTTTACTAGCTTTTGCATTTCCTGCAATGATAGTTTATGCACAAGAGCTCATACCTAGTAGAGTTGGCACCATAGCGGGGCTGTTTTTTGGCATAGCTTTTGGACTTGGTGGTATTGGTGCTAGTGTGCTTGGTTATTTGGCTGATGATCTTGGCATAAGAGCTGTTTATATCATCTGTTCATACCTTCCACTTTTAGGTTTTGCGGCTCTATTTTTACCAGATCTTAGAGAAAAAGAGTGATGGGATTTGTTCTAAAAAAACTAATATCTGCTATTTTGATGCCACTTAGCTTAGTGCTTATTTTATTTGTACTCTCTACTGTCTATTTTTACAAACAATCATACAAAAAAGCAAAAATCTTCTTAGCTTCTGCTCTTTTTTTGTTACTACTTTTTTCATCACAACCATTTTCAAATATGCTGCTTTTGCCCATAGAGAGGCACTATGATGCATTGCTACAAACCCCGCAAGTTAAGTATGTACTTGTTTTGGGAAATGGTCATAGTAGCGATGATACTCTAAGTATAACATCCCAGCTTAATCCAACCGCCATAAATAGGCTAGTTGAGGGGATTAGGCACTACAATAACCTAAGCTCTGCAAAGCTAATACTCTCAGGTTACGCTGGAGCCGATAAGACTCCACATGCCCTTATGCAAGAGAGATTAGCCGTCTCTTTGGGGGTTAAAAAAGAGAACATTATAACTATGCCAACCCCGCAAGATACACTAGATGAGGCAGTGGAGGTTAAAAAGATAGTGAAAAATGCTCCCTTTATTTTAGTTACTTCAGCTTCACATATGCCACGGAGTGCAGCGCTTTTTAAAAAGCAAGGACTCACGCCCTACCTAGCTCCTACAAATCATCTAGCATCTTGGAGTAGTGATGTTAGCTCTTATATAAATGGTTCAAATCTTAAAAAAAGTGAAGTGGCAATGCATGAGTATCTTGGGCTTTTGTATGCTTATGTTAGAGGGATGTTGTAGCAGATTGGTTAAAAATTTACACTTTGGCAATGAGGTTAAACCCCATCTACCAAAAGCTTAATCTTCTTTATGGATTTGGCTAGGAATGTTAAAATGTTTATAAAGATCCGCTTGATACATTAAAACAGGAACAACAACTAGCGAGGCTACAACTGCTGCTATTGTACCAAATATCAAAGCAACACCAAGTCCGCCAAAAACCGCATCTCCAGCTAAAAGAGTAGAAGCTAGTATGATAGCTGCTGCTGTTAAAAAGATAGGTTTTGCACGAGTTGCTGTTGCAAATGCTATCGCTTTTGGTTTGCTCATATGTTCATCTCTCATAAGTGAAGCGGTAAAATCTATGAGTAGAAGTGAGTTTCTAGAACTTATACCTATGAGTGCGATGAAACCTATAAGCGAAGTTGCGGTTAGGAAAAATGTATCGTGAGAGAAAAGATCCATAATGAAATGCCCAACAATAACCCCTATAATAGACAAAAACGAACCAAGCAAGATGATGCCACTTAATGTATAGCTTTTGTAGTAGATCACCATTAGTAAAAAGATTAGCACTAGTGCTGCAATAAAAGCAGCTCCAAGCTCAACAAAAGTATCTAGCGTAACCTTCATTTCGCCATCCCAGACTAGTTTGTACTCTTTTTTGCTCTCTTTATCGGTTAGTTTTAGGTTAAAAAGTCCTGTTTTTTCTATGTCGTAGCGATCACTAAAGGTATCTATGATTACATCTCTTGCATCCATTAGCGGATAGACTTGTGAAACCATATCTGTTTCGGCTAAAACATTGCTCATTTGATGAAGCTCTTTACTCATTATCATTGGGTTTGATTTTTTAGGAACTATGCTAACTAGCTCTGTTAATGGTATCATCATACCTTGCATATTCATCATTTTTAGCGAAGATAGTTTAGCTTTTATGCTACCTAGATCTTTTGAGCTAAATTTTTTTGACTCACGACTTAGTGTTAGAAAAATTGGAATTTGGTCATTTATGTGGTCTGAATTTTTAACCGCTATGTCCATACCCTCAAATGCTAGATATAGTATGTCATTTAGCTGTTTTAGATCAATTCCAGATCTTGATACTTTGTCACTATTTGCTACTATCTCAAATGTGTCATAGATGGCATCTTGCATAACTTCAACATCAACCAAACCTTTAGTGTGTTTAAAAACTTCAGCAACCCTGTTAGATAGCTCTCTTATGCCATCTGCATCTCTACCATATACTTCAGCGACCAAAGCAGCTAAAACAGGTGGTCCCGCTGGTGGCTCTACAAAAGATATATGAGTTCCATCAACCATTGCTTCACATTTACTTTGAATATCTGGTCTGATCCTTTGAACCATAAAATACGATGGCTCATCTCTATTGTGTTTTTTTGTAAGATTTACTACTATCTCAGCTACATTCTCAGAGTTTTTAAAGTGTGAACCTTTTATGAGTCCTGCAAAATCAAGCGGACTTCCCATCCCTAAAAACATCTCAAAATCTGTTACATTTTTCTCGTTTTTCAAGTGCGATGCCACACACTCGCAAACCGCTTTTGTCTGCTCTATAGAACTTCCTTTTGGTAAGGTTGTGTAGATGGTAAAAGTATCATTGTTTTTACCTGGTAGCATTTTTGCTAAAACTAGTTTAGTTGGTGCTATCATTAAAACAGATAGTATAAATGCTATAAGAGTTCCAAAAAGTATAACTCTTCTCTTTGGGGCACTTTGAATGCCATTATAAACAGCATTTTCAAATTTTTCAAACATTAGTGATTCTCCTTATGCTGTGTTGGTTTTTTAAGCATTCTAGCTGCTAGATAAGGTGTAAATATATATGCCACAAATAGCGAAGCTACAAGTGCTACTGGCACATTTGCTGGAATTGGTTTCATAAATTGTCCCATCATTTGCCCAACAAATGCCATAGGAACCATAGTCATAATGATAGCTAGGGTCGCTAAGTTTGTCGGCGGTCCTATCTCATCGGTTGCTTTTATCATAAGCTCATCAACACTCTGTTTATGTGCATTTTTAGAGTGAAAATGTCTATGGATATTTTCTATAACGATGATAGCTGCATCAACTAAAAGCCCAAGTGAGAGCAAGAAAGCAAAGAGGGTTATTCTATTTATGGTTTGTCCACTAAGATACGCCACAAAAAGTGTGATAGCTAAAATAGCTGGAACAGTAAAAGTAACTATAAGCGACTCTCTCCATCCAAGTACTAAAACAAGTAGTATGGCGATGATAACTATCGATAAAAGAAGATGATAAACTAGCTCATTTACCGCTTCATTTGCTCTTTCGCCATCATTTCTAGTTATAACATAACCAATGCCATTTTGTGCTAGTTTTTCTTTGTAAAATTCAAGCTCATTTTTAACTGCATTTGCGATAACAACGGCATTTGTGCCTTGAAGTTTTGAGACTGTTAGAGTAACTTGTTCTTGTTCGTCGCTAAAAGTTCCATCATCTTTTTTGTAGTTAATGGTAGCTGATTTGAAGTTTTGAATGTCATAAGAGTCACTAACTTTTGCTACTTGATAAAGATGGATTGGTGAGCCCATATACTCGGCTATTATGATATTTTCTATATCTTTTTGACTATCAATGGCATTTTTGACCCCAACCATAACGATCTCATTGTCTTTGGTTCTATTTTTAACCGCTGGAACACTATAAGATAGTGCTTGAACAGCTTGAACAATTTGCCCCATAGAGATGTTATAGCCTGAGAGCTTATTTAGATCAACTTCTATGTTAAATTGATGTTTATTTCCACCTTTTAGCTCAGTTACTGCGACATTTTCAAGACCGTTTATGTGGTGCTGGATCTCTTTTACTTTATCGTGAAGTTCAGTTTTGCTCATAGAGCTATTTTTTGCATAAAAAGCGACGCTAACAACTGGTATATCTACATCGATATCTAGTGGTTTTATGATAGGATTCATAGCACCTTTTGGGAACATATTCATATTTTGCATAATCTTATCATACACTTTTAAGTTAGAATCTTCTTTCTCCTCACCTATGTAAAACGCGGCATTTACAACACCAACATTATCCATAGCCATGCTCATAATATGCTCGATCCCTTTTACCTCTTTTAGCTTTCTCTCAAGAGGTTTTACAATAACTTTTTGGATCTCAGCAGCACTAGCACCAGGCAATGCAACTATAACAGTTGAGCCACTAACTACCATTTGAGGATTCTCTTCACGAGGCATTATCATGAGCGATAGGTAGCCAATAGCAAGTAAAAAAACACCCAAGACTATAGTTAGTGGGTTCCTAATAAACCCAGAAGCTAATTTACCTGCTATATCTTTTGGAATATAACTACTACTCATATTGCACCTAATCTATCGAAATAGTCGCATACATTCCAGGGTAGATATGCTCATATTTCTCTTTAAAAGATACTTTGATTTTAAATGTGTGAGTCATTTGGTTTGAACTTGGAATTATTGAGCTAATGACTCCAATGCCATTGATGTTTAGTGATGGAATAGATAAACTCACCTCTTTGCCAATGTTAACTCTACCTAAAAAATCCTCTGCGATTTCAGCGGTGATTTTAAGATCGCTAAGATCAGATAGCTCAAAAGTTGGAACACCTGGCATCGCCATTTCGCCTACATTTATGTTTTTCATAACAACAACACCATCATTTGGAGCAGTTACATTTAAGTAGCGATATTGGTTTTCAACTTCTGTAAGTCTTGCTTTTGCTTGAGCAACTTGTTTTTTAGCGATGTCGATCATATTTGCAAGGTTTTCCTCAGCTAGTCTTAAGTTCTCAACCTCAAATTTTGAAACCATATCTTTTTCAAGAAGTCTCTCGTGTCTATCTAGGTTTAGCTTAACATTTGTGTA
>JACDJC010000704.1_pt1 | contig 35813 bp, 33 predicted proteins | sample 7454191 | NCBI WGS metagenome assembly JACDJC01 (sample SAMN14253291, study PRJNA609438) | sludge metagenome | isolation source: sludge after 25d culture with pyrite and EDTA | collected 2018-12-20
ACGGCATCCTGGCCGATGCGCAGCGGATGGCGGAGCTGGCGAAGGGCAGCTAGCCGGCTTCGCTCCATAGGGCGGGCACTGCCCGCCGGCTTTCCGGTATCTCCAAGAGTCGCGTGAGAGCGGCGGGCAGTGCCCGCCCTACGCCTGCGCGCTGTCCCGGCCGAACGAACATGAGCTGCGCGTGCTGCACGGCATCCTGGCCGATGCGCAGCGGATGGCGGAGTTGGCGAAGGGCAGCTAACCGGCTTCGCTCCGTAGGGCGGGCAATGCCCGCCGGCTTTCCGGTATCTCCAAGAGTCGCGTGAGAGCGGTGGGCAGTGCCCGCCCTACGCCTGCGCGCTGTCCCGTCCGAACGAATGCGAGCTGCGCGTGCTGCACGGCATCCTGCGCTCCTGCGTCACCTTTCATCGTCGTCCGGTCCCGGCGAAGGGGCGGGAGTGATCAGCAGCTTGTCGATGCGTGCGCCGTCGAGGTCGACCACCTCGAAGCGGATGCCGCGCCAGGTGAAGACCTCGCCGGTCTGTGGCACGTGGGCCAGCGCGGTCATCACCATGCCGGCGACGGTGCGGAAATCATGTTCCTCCTCGCCGGGAAGCTCGCTGGTGCGCAGGAGCTCGCGCAGGTCGTCGGTGGACAGGCTGCCGTCGACCAGCCAGCTGCCGTCGGGGCGTTGCGTGATCGGGCTGTCCTCGCTGCCGCCGTGGCCGATCTGGCTGACGCCGACCACGGCCGCGAGCAGGTCGTTGACGGTGACCACGCCTTCGATGTCGCCATATTCATCGACCACCAAGGCCAGCGGCGTTTCGGCGTCGCGGAACTCTTCCAGCAGGTCCAGCGCGCGCGCCGTGGCCGGCACGAACAGCGGCCGGGACAAGTGGCTGAAGAGATCCGGTCGGCCCTCGGCGAAACTGTGCAACATCAGCTTGACTTCGGCCACACCTGCCACGTCGCTCTCGCCGCCGCGGTATACCGGGTAACGGGAATATGGGGTCTGCCGCATCATCTCGATGTTTTCCTCGGGCGACGCGGCCATGTCCAGCCAGGCGATGCGCATGCGCGGCGTCATCACGCTGTCGACCGTGCGGTCGCCCAGGCGCAACACGCGGTTGACCATGTTGTGCTCGTCCGCATCGAGCACGCCCTGTTCGGCGCTCTCGGCAACCAGCAGGCGGATCTCCTCTTCGCTGATCACACCGCGACCTTGCTGGTTGACCCGCAGCAGCCGCAGCAACAGGTTGCTGGATACGTTCAGCAGCCACACGAACGGCGCGGCGATCTTCGAGAGCACCAGCATCGGGATCGCCATATAGGACGAAAATTTCTCGGGCGCCGCCAGCGCCAGCCGCTTGGGCACCAGTTCGCCAAACACGATCTGGATGAACGAGATCAGCAGGAAGCCGAGCACGATGCCCACGATGCGCGCGTACGGCAGCAACCAGCCCATGCGGTCGCCCTGCAGCGCGTCGGCGAAGTGCGCGCCCAGCGCGTCGCCGGCCACGGCGCCGGTGATCAGCATCACCATAGTGATGCCGACCTGCACGGTGGACAGGAAGTATTCCGGCGTCTCGGCGTGGCGCAGGGCCAGAGTGGCCTTGCGGCTGGTCCGCGCCATCTGCTTGAGTCGGCTCTTGCGCGAAACCATCAGCGCCATTTCGGACAGCGCGAAGAAGCCGTTGCAGAGCGACAGCACGAGGACGAGCGCGATTTCGGTCAGCATCGGGGCGATGATGGCGGGGGGTGCATGGCTACAGTGTAAGGGCAGTGGCGCCTGCACTTCATCCTGGCGATGGTGCATGGCAGCATGGGCCTCCTGTACCATGGCCGCCATTCCGCCCCCTTGGACACGCTACGCATGTTTTCACTGCAGACGATTTTCGGCAAAGGCGACAAGTTTTACGGTCTGCTGGAGCAAAGCGCCGCTACCGCCCGCGAAAGTGCCCAGGCGCTGCATGATTTGCTGACCAAGCCGGACCAGGGCGCGGTGATGGCGTCTTTCGCGGCTACCCGGGCGCGCGAGAAGGAGCTGGCAGCGCAGATCAGCGAGGGGCTGGTCAACACCTTCGTCACCGCGCTGGACCGCGAGGACATCGAGGCGCTCAATTCCTCGCTGTACAAGATTCCCAAGACCATCGAGAAGTTCGCCGAGCGCTACGAGATCGTGGCCCCCCGCCTGGACGGGGTGGATTTCACCCATCGCGCGCAGGTGCTGCTGCATTCCAGCGAGGTGGTGGTCGAGATGGTCCACGAGCTGCGTCGCGGCCTGCGTGTCGACCGCGTGAAAAAACTGCAGGACCGGCTGCAGGCGCTGGAATCGGAGGGCGACCGCATGCTGCTGGCGCCGTACCGCACCCTGTATGTCGAAGGCAATGACGCGATGCGCGCGATGCTGGCCAAGGACCTGTTCGAGCTGATCGAGAAGGCCATCGACAGGTGCCGGGATGTCGGCAACATCGTCTATTCGATTGTGCTGAAGAACTCCTGAGGGCTTCGCCGTGATCCTGCGTATTCCGCTTCACGAAGCCGAGGTGCCGCTGTTTCCCTGCACGGGTCCGGCTGAGGTCCGCGCATGAGTGTCGTCATCGCGGTGGTGGTGATCGCCCTGGTGTTCACCTACATCAACGGCTTCCACGACACCGCCAATTCGATTGCCACGGTAGTGGCAACCAAGGTGCTCAGCCCGGGCCAGGCGGTACTGATGGCCGCCGGCACCAACCTGGTCGGTGCGTTCCTGGGTACCGCCGTGGCGGCCACGATTGCCTCCGGCCTGATCAACGCCGGCGTGATCGAGATGAGTTCGCAGTTGCTGATCTGCGCGCTGCTGGCGGCGATCGCGTGGAACCTGATCACCTGGTGGCTGGGCCTGCCTTCGAGTTCCAGCCACGCGCTGATCGGCGCGCTGGTGGGTGCAGCGCTGGCGGCCTCGGACAACAATTTCGATTCGGTGATCTGGGTGCAGGGCGGTTGGCTGGAAGGCGACGGCGTGATTCCCAAGGTGATTATCCCGATGATTTTGTCGCCAGTGGGTGGTTTCATCATCGGCTTTGTCGTGATGGGCGCGCTGTATGCGCTGCTGGTCTGGTTCGCGAATCGGCAGGGCTGGTTGCGTCGGTTTGGACGCACCCTGTTCGTCAGTGCCTTTTTCGGCAAAGCCCAGATTGTCTCGGCCGCCACGATGGGCGTGGCGCACGGCATGAACGATGCGCAGAAGAGCATGGGCATCATCGCGCTGGCGCTGGCCGGTGCCACGGCGGCCCATCAGTTCGACCACTTGCCGGAAGTGTTCTCTTTCCTGCGCATCAACGAGAACCCCGCGGGCGGCTTCATCATCCCGGTGTGGGTGAAGGTGGTGTCCGCGCTGACCATGGCCGCCGGTACCGCCGGCGGCGGCTGGCGCATCATCAAGACGCTGGGCCACAAGATGGTCAAGCTGCATCCAATCAATGGTTTCGCGGCTGAAACCAGCGCGGCCTTGGTGATCCTGAGCGCCTCGGTGTTCGGCATTCCGGTGTCCACCACCCACATCGTGTCGGCATCGATCATGGGTGTGGGCTCGGCCAAGCGGTTCAATGCGATTCGCTGGTCGGTGGTCGAACGGATGGTGTGGGCCTGGATACTGACCCTGCCGATCACCGCACTGATGGCTTACGGGTTCGTGGTCGGATACAGCTTGGTATTTTGAGCTGGCCGACGCGGGTCTTTCGAGAGCTCCTACAAGGTGTCGTCGTCGCTGGCGATCAGCTGCTCCAGCTGGTCGCCGAGCAAGCCCAGTGCATGGACCACCCGTTCCAGCTCCGTGGCGTCGAGAAACTCGTACAGGCGGTTCTCGCACAGGTGCAGGTAGGGTGACCCGTCGAGATCGGCCACCGCCAGGAAACCGGTGCGTTGTTGCCAGTTGAAGCGCAGGCAGCGTTGCGGATCGATACCGGCGAGCGGGCCGATCGGGGTGGACACGCGCAGGTAGCGGCGACCGGATTCGCCCTCCAGCTCGGCCAGGTAGATGCCCTGGTGGCGGTCCTGCCCCAGCGTCAGGTCGAAGCTGATCAGGTACGGATCGTTGTGATGCAACTGGTGAGCGCTGCCGATGTGGGAACGCACGGCTTCGAAGTGGCGCATGGTGCCATTCTCGTGGAAAGAGCTCGAGGTTACTCTGTCACAGATGACGCGCCGAAACGCATCATTTTGCCGGAGTGCACATGCAGGATCGTAATGCCCGCATTTATGCCGCCATCGCCGCCATCCCGCGGGGTCGGGTGGCCAGTTACGGCGCCATTGCCGTTCGTGCCGGCCTGCCGGGCCGGGCACGGCTGGTGGGACGTCTGCTCGGCGAGGTACCCGAGGGCATGGAGTTGCCCTGGTTTCGCGTGCTGCGCGCCAGCGGAGAAATAGCCCTGCCGCGGGGTAGCCGCGGATTCCGCGAGCAGTGCCGGCGGCTGCGCGCCGAAGGCGTCGAGGTCCGCAACGGCCGCGTGCCGCTGTCGCAGTTCGGTCTGGACGGCGACCTCGACCACGCCCTGTGGGGGCTGCCGGGGGAGTAAGCCTCTCAGGCTGCCGCCGGCGCATCCCCGGCGTTTCGCCCTATCAGCGTTACCTTGCCGGATTGCTCGGACTGTCGGATAAAGTCGCGCACCTGCGGGTACACCGTCTCGCGCCAGCGTCGCCCGCTGAAGATGCCGTAGTGGCCGGCACCCTCGACCACCCGGTGTGCTCGTCGGTTCGCCTTGATGCTGCAACACAGGTCGTGCGCCGCCTGGGTCTGGCCCAGGCCGGAGACGTCGTCCAGCTCGCCCTCGATGGTCAGCAGGGCGCTGCGCCCGATCGCACCGGGATCCACCCTCTCGCCGGCCACGTCCCACAGTCCACGTGGCAGCAGGAACTGCTGGAACACCTTCTCGATCGTGTCCAGGTAGAACCGTGCCGGCATGTCCAGCACGGCGTTGTACTCGTCGTAGAACTTGCGGTGCGCTTCGGCGTCTTCCTGGTCGCCGCGCAGCAGGTTCTCGTAGAAGTCCCAGTGCGAATTCACGTGCCGGCCGGGGTTCATCGTGATGAAGCCGGCGTGCTGCAGGAAACCGGGATAGACCTCGCGTCCGTGGCCCGGATAGTTCGGCGGCACGGTATGGATCACATTGCCCTTGAACCACGACAGCGGTTGGCGAGTGGCCAGATTGTCGACGCTGGTCGGGCTGCGCCGCGCGTCAATCGGGCCACCCATCATGGTCAGACTGCGCGGGGTGGCCTCGCCGCGTGCGGCCATCAACGACACGGCCGCCAGTACCGGTACGGTAGGCTGGCACACGGCAATGACGTGCAGTGATTCGGCGCCGATATGCCGGATGAAGTCCTCGACGTAGGCGATGTAGTCGTCCAGGCCGAAGGTGCCTTCGGACGCCGGCACCATGCGCGCGTCGACCCAGTCGGTGATGTATACCTTGTGGTCGCGCAGCAGGGTACGCACGGTGTCGCGCAGCAGGGTCGCGTGATGGCCGGACAACGGCGCCACCACCAGCACGACCGGGTCGTTCTTCATCTTCTTGATGGTGGCTGGATCGTCGCTGAAACGCTTGAAGCGCTTCAGCTGGCAGAATGGTTTGGCCATCGCCACGCGTTCGATCACCCCGATCTCGTGGTCGTGGGCGCTGGCAACATGGATGCCGAATTCGGGCTTTTCATATTCCTTGCCCAGGCGGTGCATCAACTCGTTGGCGGCGGCCAGCCGCGGCACGCCGGGGAACTGTGCGAACGGGTTGCCTGCGTTGCTGAGCATGCGCGCGTTGGCTTCGGTGAAATAACTCAGCGGGCCGAGTAATGAACGCTGCCATTCGTGGATTTGATAAAGCATGAGTTGTGGCCCCCCGTTGGAAACGTTTGAATCTTAGCGGTTTTTGTCAACGCTGTGTGAAGATGCTGCTCACACTACGACACTTGCAAATGGCGTGAAGGGCCGGGCATCACCGAGCGCCGCAGGTGGACGATTGATCGTCTCAATGCTTCTGAGCGGGGCGCGAAATTCAGTCCCGCTGGCGCAGCTCGGTCGCGGCGACGATGTCGTGCAGCGCGCGTCGGCGCGGATCGAGCAGGGCCACCGCAAACCACGCCCCCCACACTGCGAGCAACGTCCAAAGCGTGGTCCGGATTCCCAGCGTCGGGGCCAACATCAGCACCAGCATCGGTGCGGCGGCCACCAGCAGGCGCAGCACGGCCTGTTGTGGAGTCAGGCTGCCACCGTCACGGCCGGTCAGCCGGATCCGCCATGGCCGCATGCCCACGGTCTGTCCGCCACGCAGCCAGGAGCCGACGAAATACGCCGACACCACCAGTCCCTGCAGCGGGCGATACCAGACGGGGATCACCGCGTGCCCGTCGGTGCGGATCAGCTGACCGCCAGTGGCCAACTGGCAGACCAGGCCCACCACCATCACGATCGCCAGCACGATCAACAGGTCGTAGACCAGGGCCAGCAAGCGGCGCCACAGTGGGCAGGGAGGGGAGGAAACGACGTCGGGAGCGGTGGGCATCGGTATCGGATGACTTGCGTGGAGCGCGTGCGATGGTCAGCATCATGCGCATGAAAAAAGGAGAGAACCCCGCCAGTATCGCCGAAGCCGACCGGCACAGCATCGCCGCGTTCCTCGACCGAGTGTGGTCGGAGGACGGCCTGGCCGAGCGCACGTTGGAGGCCTACCGGCGCGACCTGGAAGCGCTGGCGAAATGGCTGGCCTCGCGTGGCCGCGATCTGCACTCCGCGACGCGCGAGGATATTTCGGCCTGTCACGGCGCGCAGCCGGCAGCCGTCCGCTCCATCGCGCGGCGCCAGTCCGCGTTTCGCCGCTACTACGCGTTTGTGGCCCGCGACGAGCCGGATTTCGTCGATCCCACCTTGCTGATCGAACGGCCGAAGATGCCGCGCAGCCTGCCCAAGGCATTGGCCGAGCGCGAGATCGAGGGTCTGCTGCAGGCGCCGGACCCTGGTACCCCCCTGGGCTTGCGCGATCGCGCCATGCTCGAGCTCATGTACGCCTCCGGCCTGCGCGTGTCCGAACTGGTGGAACTGCCGCTGGCGGCGCTGAACACGCGCCAGGGCGTGCTGCGCATCACCGGCAAGGGTGGCAAGGATCGGTTGGTGCCGGTCGGCGAGGTGGCGCTGGAACACATCGGCGCATACCTCGCCGCCGCCCGCCCCGCGCTGGCCAAGGGCCGGCAACCGGCGGCGCTGTTCCTCAGCCAGCGCAGCGAGGGGATGAGCCGGCAGATGTTCTGGGTCCTGGTGAAACGTTATGCGATGCAGGTCGGTATCCATCCGAAACGCATCTCACCCCACGTATTGCGCCACTCGTTCGCCACCCACCTGCTCAACCACGGCGCCGACCTGCGCGCCCTGCAGATGCTGCTCGGCCACAGCTCGCTCAGCACTACGCAGATCTACACCCTGGTGGCGAAGGAAGGACTGAAGCGGTTGCACGCGCAGCATCATCCACGAGGGTGATTCCCTTACGGGACTGGCGTGATGTCCACGCTCTCCACATAGATCAGCTCGCATGCCCCCGCGCCGGTATCGTTGCGGGTCATCGAGGTGTTCCAGTGCCAGCCGCCGGGGCGACTGGCATTGACCAGGAAGCCCTCAAGGCGGATGACCTGGCCAGTGCGTACCTTTTCGAGCTGGCGCTTCACGCCGGAGTCGGCGGGAATCATGTGCATGTTGGCGCTGGACGTCTCGATTTCACGGCGCGGGATCGGAAACTCCTTCACATGCCAGTGGTAGAAGCGGCCGGACTGGGTGATGTCGATGTGTGCCAGCACGGCGCTGTCGGACATGCGGCCCCAACCCAGCGCGAGATCGATCGGTACCAGGTCGGACCCTTCGCCCCAGGAGTAGTCCTTGCGCGAGAGCACGCGCGCGGTGACGTCGAAGTGTGCGCGGGTGGCAAGCGTGGTGTCGCCTTTCTGCAACCGGGCGCCGTGATGGAGATCGACCTGGGCCGGCGCCTCGGCGGCGAGCACGCCGGGTCCGGGATCCACGGCGCTGTGTTGGCGATGCTTGAGTACGCCCAGCAGCACCAGCAGTGCGGCGGCAGCGATCAGGAGTTTGCGCATAGGGCCTGCAGTGATCGGGATGTGCGCAGTGTACGTGAAGCCGCGGCGCGCGGTTCAGCTGAACTCTGTAGCCAGCATGCAGCACTGTTCTTTCGTCGGGGTTGCCGCCATCGCCATCACCGCAGGGTCGAAGCCGGGGTCACTGGCGCACCGGCGTTCCAGTCGTCGACCCTTGCCGGGTCGAACTCGAAACGCAGGAACTGCACGGCGGGGGTCTTCCCGTCGTTGCTGCGCTCCATGTCCCCGTCGGCAATCGCGATGGCCGGGGTGCGGCCATGCATGAGCCAAGGTAGTAACGTGTTCGATGCTACGCCGGCGCTCCAGCTGACGCTTGCGCTCCTCGGCGTCGACAGGTTCGATCAGCATCGCGGCCTTGCGATTGCTGCCGTCAAGGATCAACGGGTTGCAGGCGTTCAACTCGTCCTGGCCGCCCGTGGCCGCGAAGATGCGCTCGACACACGTTCCGCCAGTACCGTGGTGGCGGCGGAACGCGCATCGAGCAGTTCGGCAGGCAGTTGCCGCAACACCTCGGTCAGCCGTTTCAGGAAGGCGTCCATCGCCGAGCTCTTGCGCCAGACCATGGCGATGCGTCGACTCGGCGGGCGGCCCTTGAACTCGATCAGGTGCAAGCCGTCGACCCGCGCCACCGGCGGCTTCACCGCCATCACCGGCAACAAGGTGATGCCGACGTTCGCCGCCACCATCTGGCGCAGCGTCTCCAGGCTGGTGGCGCGGAAACCGCTGTGCTCGCCGGCGCCGGCCAGGTGGCAGACCTCCAGCGCCTGATCACGCAGGCAGTGGCCATCTTCCAGCAGCAGCAGGTTCTGGTTGGACAGGTCGCGCAGGGTCAGCTGGCCCTTCTTGTGCGCCAGCGCGTGTTGCTCGGATACCGCCAGCAGGAAAGGTTCCTCGAACAGGAACTCGCTGTGCAGGCTGTCCTCGTGCAGCGGCAGGGCGAGGATGCCGGCATCAAGCCGGCCTTCGCGCAACAGGCGCAGGATGGTCTCGGTTTTTTCCTCGACCAGCAGCAATTCCAGCTTGGGGAAGGCGGCACGCAGCAGCGGCAGCGCATGGGGGAGCAGATACGGCCCCAGCGTGGGAAAGATGCCCAGCCGCACCGTGCCGGACTCCGGATCGAGCGTACGCCGGGCCACCGCGCGGATCTGCTCGACGCCGCCCAGCACGTCGCGCGCACGGATGGCGATGTCGCGGCCTACCTCGGTCAGCAGCACCTTGCGCGGAGTGCGTTCGACCAGCGACACGCCCAGTTCTTCCTCCAGCTTCTTGATCTGGGTGGACAGTGTGGGCTGGCTGACAAAGCAGGCTTCGGCCGCGCGGCCGAAGTGCCGGTGCTCGGCCAGGGCGACAAGATATTGGAGATCGCGAAGATTCATCGGCGAGCCGTTTTACGCAATAGTCAAAAACTATGATGTTGATGTCAGCAATCAATCGGAACAATACACTGGCACGCTCCATCATGCATCACGCACTCCCTGCGAAACCCCGCGCGCTGAAGTTACCCGCTGCTCCGCCGGCACGCGGATTCCACGATCGGCACGCGGTTTCCCTCGCTGCCGATTTTTTTTGTGCGCTGTGCGTTGCCGGCGCGCAGGCTGTGCCTTCTGGCACTGTGTCGAAAGTCATGCGGCTTCTACCGTTGGTTCCTTTGGATCATCCCGGGAGTATCGTCATGCATCGCCTTGTTCGCCCGCTCATGTTCACTGCGCTGGCGACCTGCTGCGCCGTCGCGTTTGCAGCCACCACCGACAAGGCGCCGCAGGGCCGCCTGCCCACCTGGGCGGTACCGCAGTCGTACCAGATCGCGTTCAAAGTCGACCCCGCGCAGCAGGATTTTTCCGGCACCACCACGATCAAGGTGAAGCTCACCAAGGCATCGGATCACCTGTGGCTGGACGGCAAGGCGCTGAAGGTGTCGAAGGTGACGATCACCGACGCCGCCGGCAAGCTGCGTGATGGCAAGTACGTCGATGTCGACCCCGCGGCCGGCGTGGTGCGGGTGGATTTCGGCAGCACCTTGCAGCCGCAGGAATTGAGCCTGAAGTTCGAGTACAGCGCGCCGCTCAACGCGCAGTTGCAGGGCTTGTACAAGGTCAGCGCCAGGGGCCAGCCGTATGCGATGACGCAGATGGAGCCGATCAGCGCGCGCTACGCATTCCCCGGTTTCGATGAGCCCGGTTTCAAGACCCCGTTCGACATCAGTCTGACCATTCCGAGCGATGAAGTCGGCGTAGCCAATACCAGACAGGTGAGCGAGACGCCCGCCGGCAAGGGCTGGAAAACCCTGACTTTCGCGCAAACCCTGCCGCTGCCGACCTACCTGGTCGCGTTCGGCGTCGGTCCGTGGAGCATCGCCAACGTGCCGGACATCGCCGCAGACGCATATCGTTCAACGCCATTGCCGCTGCGCGGCATCGCACCGGCCGGTCAGGCGCACCGCATGGAACATGTGCTGAGCGAAACGCCGAGCATCATCCATGCGTTGGAGAACTACTACGGCTTCGGCTATCCGTTCGACAAGCTCGATTTGCTGGCCGCGCCCGACTTCTCCGCCGGCGCGATGGAGAACGCCGGCCTGGTCACCTTCCGCGACTGGTTGCTGCTGCTCGACAAGGATTCCCCGGCACGCAACGTGCGCGGCTCGTTCGAGGTCACCGCGCATGAACTGGCGCACCAGTGGACCGGCGACACGGTGACGCTGGAATGGTGGAACGACATCTGGCTCAACGAAGCCTTCGCCACCTGGATGGAGCAGAAGGTCACCATGGAAGTGCATCCGGAATACCGCGCCGACCTGGATCGCGTGCGCGGTGCGGAAGGTGCCATGAACAGCGATGCCCTGGCCAGCGCGCGCAGCATCCGTCAGCCGATCACCGGCAATGGCGACATTCTCACCGCATTTGACGGCATCACCTATCAGAAGGGCGCCGGCGTGATCGCGATGTTCGAGAACTATGTGGGCGAGAAGACCTTTCAGAAGGGGATGCAGTCGTATATCCGCAAGCACGCGTTCGGCACCGCCATCGCCAGTGACCTGGTCGATGCGATTGCCACTGCGGCGGGCAAGGGCGAGGCGTTCAAGCACGCCTTCAACAGCTTCCTCGACCAGTCCGGCGTGCCCTACGTGCAAACCCAGCTGGTGCACAAGGATGGCAAGGTCGTGCTGCAGCTGAGCCAGAGCCGCTACCTGCCGCTGGGCAGCACGGGCGACGCCCAGCGTATATGGGGTGTGCCGGTATGCGTGCGCTACGGCACGGTTGATGGCAGCAAGGTCGAGTGCGACATGCTCGACAAGGCCACCGGCTCCATGCTGCTTGCCGGCGCCAGCCAGCCGACGTGGATCATGCCCAACGCCAATGCCAGCGGCTATTACCGCTTCAGCCTGGGCAAGCCGCAACTGGCCGACCTCACCGCCCATGTCCACAAGCTCAGCGATGCCGAGCAACTGGCCTACGCCGACGCGGTCAGCGCCAGCTTCCGCCGCGGCGATCTCGATGCCGGCGACGTGCTGGCCGCGTTCAAGCCGCTGGTCGTTTCCAGGGTCCGCGAAGTGGCTACCGCGCCGCTGGGCCAGCTTGAATGGCTCTATCACCACGAAGCCCGCACCGACGCGCAGCGTGCACGTCTCACCGCGTGGGTGAAGGACGCTTACCTGCCACGCCTGGAACAACTCGGTTACCAGCGCAAGGCCAGTGAAGCGGAAGATGATTCCCTGCTGCGCAGCACCCTCGCTGGCGCGCTGGCGTTCGACTTCAAGGTGCCGGAGGTGCGCGCGGCCCTGCTCAAGCAGGGTGAGGCCGTGCTCAAGCCCACCGCCGATGGTGTCCTTGACTTCACCGCCGCCGATCCTGACCTGCTCGGCGATGCGCTGGGCATGGCGGTGCAGAGGCAGGGCAAGCGTGCGGTCGATGCCTTGATCGCCGCGCTGCCAAAAACCAGTGATGCGGCCCTGCGCAATGGCATCCTCGGCGGGCTGGCCAAGACGGAAGATCCGACACTGGCTGCGCAGGTGCGCGACTTCGCCCTGGACAAGCAGGTCAAGGTCGGTGAGATGGGCCGGCTGCTGATGGGCGGTCGCGATACTGCGGCTGGCCGCGACGCGATGTGGCAGTGGTTTACGTCGCACTATGACCAGGTGCTCGACCGTACCGGCAGTTTTGCCGGTAGCTATCTGCCACGTCTGGCCGCTGGTGGCAGTTGCTCTACGCCCGAGGTTGAGCGGTTGCAGGCGTTCTTCAAACCGCGCATGAATGACGCGGCCGGCATTTCGCGTGGATTGGCGCAGACCAGCGAGTCGATCCAGCTGTGTGCGGCGTTGAAGGGAGCGCAGGATCCCGCCGCCATCCTGGAGTAACCGCGAAGTCGGTCGTACTGCATTGCGTCCATCAGGTGGCGCGTCAGTCTTCCGACTGGCGCGCCATTTTTCATCTGTGGGCATTAACGATGCAGCCGCCTCCCCTTGGTCGGGTTGATCTGTGGTTGTCGCCCGCCTGTTCAACCAGGCCTGGTTCACCGTGATCACGATCCGTTGTTCCAGTCTGCGGGGGCATACCGTGCCAGAGCGCGTCGACCCAGATCCCGGCGAAGTCGCATAGTGCCAGCGCGAACCTCTATACAAAGCACCGCCGCCAGCATGGCGCCGCGCGAAGTCGTGCCGGTCAGTGCCGCCGTACCGATATGACGCAGCAGCGCAAGAGGTGGCAAGGAAGTGTTCAAGGGCTGCGCGTCAGTTTGACGCCGTCGACGGTCATCTTCCGCAGCCCTTGATCCTGATGGGCGGCACGGAAACCCTGGGACGTGGTGTTGGCCGGGCCAACCGCGATCACGAAATCATCAAAGGCCTCGTCCGGTTCGAGTGACTGGCTGACCCAAGTCATCACGGGGCATCAGCGATGGGTCTATTCTGCTGGAACGCGAATCATTCGTGTTGGCACCCTGGTGGGTTGTACGTGTTCGCGTGCGTGAATTTACGCTTGCGTGTCAATGCGGCTATCGACGAAGGAGTGTCTCTGACCATGACTGAAGTCCAGAATCTGGCTGCGTTTGTCCACGCCACCCAGTACGCGCAGATCAGCGCGCAAGCGGTCGAACAAATCAAGATCCGTATCCTCGACACGCTCGGCGTTGCCATCGGCGCGCTCGATGCACCATCCATGCGGGCCATCCGCAAGCTTACCGAGTCGCTCGGCGGCAACGGTGCTTCCACCCTGATCGGTGGGGGCAGCTCCGCACCGGACCGGGCGGCGTTCTACAACATCGGCCTCAGCCGCTACCTCGACTTCATGGACAGCTACCTCGCTCCCGGCGAGACCTGCCACCCGTCGGACAACATCGGTGCGGTGCTGGCGGCGGCAGAGAGCGTCAATGCCAGCGGCAAGGATTTCCTTACCGCCGTGGCCGTCGCCTATCAGGTGCACACGCGGCTGTCCGACGTGGCGCCGGTGCGCGCGAAAGGCTTTGACCATACCGTGCAGGGCGCATACGCGGTGGCGGCAGCGGTCGCCAGGGTGATGGGACTGGACGCTGCGAAGACGGCCAACGCGATCGCCATCTCCGGCACGGCCAACAACGCCTTGCGCGTCACCCGTACCGGCAACTTGTCGAACTGGAAAGGCCTGGCCTATCCACAAGTCGGCAAAGAAGGCACACACGCGGCATTGCTGGCCAGCGTGGGGATTACCGGCCCCGAACAGGTATTCGAAGGCAACAAGGGACTCAAGGAAACCATCACCGGCCCGTTCACCATCGACTGGTCGAAGGAGGATCTGGAAAGCGTCCTGCGCACCATCATCAAGAAGCACAATGCGGAGATCCATTCGCAGTCGTCCATCGACGCCGCCCTCGACGTGGCCGGCCAGCCCGGCTTCCGTGCCGACGCCATTCGTGCCGTGCGCATCACCACCTTCCAGGTCGCCTACGACATCATTGGCGGCGGCGAGGAAGGCGACAAACGTCATATCCGCAGCAAGGAAGAGGCTGATCATTCCCTCCCGTACATGGTGGCCGTGGCGTTGCTGGACGGCCAGGTGCAACCGGCCCAGTACGCGCCGCAGCGCATCGTGAGCGATGACGTGCAGGCCTTGCTGCAAAAAGTGTCGGTGACGCCGGACGCCGGATTCTCGGCCCGCTTTCCGCAGGAAATGCCCAGCAAGGTGGAAGTGGAGCTCAACGACGGCAAGGTGTTGTCGGCTTCTGCTGCCGCCTACAAGGGATTTATTTCGCAGCCCCTGGACTGGGCGGGCGCGTGTGAAAAATTCTATCCCCTGGTCACGCCATTCACCGGCGACGCTCTGGCTGACCAGATCGCACGCTCGGTGCACGAACTGGATACCCATGACGTGCGCGAACTGACGACCTTGCTGGCCAAAGTCCCGCTGCAGCGCCACTTGTCAGCCGCCGCCTGACCCCTGCACACCCCCACCTCAAAGGAAAGGAGATACATCATGGCTACCACCAGTTTCGACTTTGTCCCGCGCGCCTACCGCCCCGACAAACCCCGCGCCATCGGCTTGACCGAGATTCGCGGACCGTATTACGCCACCTATGGCACGCGGCATCTGGCCGACGTGCTCGAGGTCGCCGGGCAGTGGGTCGACGGCGTCAAATGGGCCGGCGGTTCGTTCGCCCTGCTGCCGCGCGAGCAGGTACGCGCCTTCAGCGACCTGGCGCACAAGCACGACGCCTACATTTCCTCGGGCGGCTGGATCGAGACCGTATTGCGCTACGGTCCGGATGCCGTGGACAAATACCTGAAAGAGGCCAAGGAAGTCGGTTTCGACGTCATCGAGATTTCCACCGGGTTCATCACCATTCCCACCTCCGGATTGCTGCGCCTGATCGAGCAGGTCAAGAAGGCCGGGCTCAAGGCCAAACCGGAGCTGGGCATCCAGTTCGGTTCCGGCGGCGATTCCACCGAAGACGAGTTGGCGGCCGAAGGCAAGAAGGACGTGGGTGACTTGATCAACCGCGCTCGCAGTGCGCTGGATGCCGGTGCCGACATCATCATGATCGAGTCCGAAGGCATCACCGAGAACGTGGTGAACTGGAACACCGCCGCCGCCGCATCGATCATCAATGGCGTGGGACTGGAGCACGTCATGTTCGAATCGGCCGATCCGCTGGTGTTCGAGTGGTACATCAAGAACTACGGCAACGAGGTCAACCTGTTCGTCGATCACTCGCAGATCCTGCAACTGGAAGGCTTGCGCCAGAATATCTGGGGCAACAAATCCACCTGGGGACGCATCGCCAACCCGGCGCCCGCGAAAGTCCAGGCGGTCATGGCCGAAGCTCCGCTGAAAGCATCTGCAGGCGCGCGAATGTAGCCGCGCTTGACGAGGCCTCGCTGGTGGGGGACTGGCCTTCGCTGATCCATGACCTGAAGAGTCCGGCGTCGCCCTGCGACGCCGGCAGCATGTTCGGCGTGGCCTTGGCCATTGCCAGGTAGCTGGAAGAGTTGCCCCGCAGGACTTGGGCGCGGGGCATGAGCCCGGTGAGTGGCCGCCCTATGGCAACCTGACCACGGTAACGAATGTCCCATGCCGGCCGAACCGTGGCGGTATTCCCCGGACGTTGTTCGGCACGATCAGGGCGCCCCCTCCGGTCTGCTTGGCCATCCTGGGCGCACACGCGCAGATCGCGGCCCGAGTCTGCGCGGTACTCTCGGACCGCGCGGGCAATCACGCCTTGCGAGCGCCGCAAACTGGAGCCAGTTTCGTCTGCCCCGCGTGTCCACTTACACTGTGCCGGCCGACCGGCATCCAGGGGAGAGTGGCATGTTTCGTCGATGGTACGTCGTGCTGGGTTTGGGACTGTTGCTGGCTGCGCCGCTGCTCGCGCAGGAGATACCGCCGCCGCTGCGCGATTGGCAGGGCTGGGTGCTGCATGAGGTGCCGGAGCACACTTGCCCGTTCCTGGCCAACCGGACGCCGAATGCAAACAGCTACCGCTGCGCGTGGCCTGGCCAGCTCGTGCTCGATGCTGGCAAGGACGGTGGCCGCTTCAGCCTGGACGTACACGTGGATGCACCGAGTTGGGTCGCCCTGCCCGGTGACGAGCGCGCCTGGCCGCAGCAGGTGAACCTGGGCACGCAGCCGGCCACGGTGCTGGAGCAAAAGGGCGAACCGATGGTGTGGCTGGCGCCTGGCGATTACCAGATTCGCGGCCTGCTGCCATGGGTGTCGCGCCCGGCAAGTTTGCGCGTGCCGGCGATGATCGGCCTGGTGACGCTCAGCGTCGACGGCGCCGCAGTCACCCGGATCGAGCGGAACGGCCGGCAGCTCACCCTGGGTGAGGCGGCCAGTGCGCAACGCGCGGCCGATGCGCTTTCGTTGCGCGTCTATCGGCGCCTGGGCGATGGCTTGCCGGCCACGCTCGAAACGCGGCTGCAGTTCAATGTGACCGGCAGCGCGCGCGAACAGGTGTTGGGGCCGGTACTGCCCGTCGGTTTTGTCGCGACAGTGCTCAACGGTGACCTGCCCGCGCGGCTGGAGAATGATGGCCATTTGCGCGTGCAGCTGCGTCCGGGCCACTGGACGCTGACGCTCCTGGCACGCAGCATCGCGCCGCTGGACAAGGTCAGCCTGACCTTGCCGCCCGCGCCATGGCCGAAACAGGAGGTCTGGAGCTATGCCGACGACAATGCGTTGCGCAGCACGCGGGTCGAAGGCAACGCCACCGATGCCGCACAGGCCGGGGTGCCGGATGACTGGGCCAGTCTGCCAGCCTATGTGCTCGACAACCACAGGGGGCTGCGTGTGGAGCAGGGCAACCGCGGCAATGAGGGTGGCCGGGGCGACGCACTGCATCTGCAGCGCGAGATGTGGCTGGACTTCGCTGGCGGCAATTTCAGCAGCGCGGACCGCCTCACCGGCGAGCTGCGTCATCACCAGCGGCTCGATGTCACCGCGCCGTGGCAGTTGCAGCGCGCTTCGGAAAACGGTGAGCCGTTGCTGATCACCAAGGATGCCAAGGGGCGTGCAGGCGTCGAGCTGCGTGAGCGCCGCATCGATGTCGCGGCAGGCCTGCGCTTGCCGGCCCATGCCGGGGCGGTGCCCAGTTCCGGTTGGCAGCTGCCGCTGGACGGCATCGATGCCACCGTGCACCTGCCGCACGGCTATCGCCTGCTGGGCGCGATCGGGGCGGATCGCTCGAACGATTCCTGGGTTGCGCAATGGACCCTGCTTGACCTGTTCGTGGTGGCCCTGATTGCGTTGCTGGCCGGACGTCTGCTCGGCTGGCCGTGGGCACTGCTGGCGGCCGGCTATCTGGCGCTGGCCCAGCATGAGTCCATGGCGCCACTGTGGACGCTGGCCAGTGCACTTGCTCTCGCGTTGCTGCTGCGTGCCTTGCCGGAGGGTCGCTTGCGCCTGGTCGCGCGCGGTGGTGCGATCGCGCTGTTCGTGTTGGCGGCGCTGTGGGCGCTGCCATTCAACGCGACGCAATTGCAGTACGCGCTGCATCCGCAACTGGAGCAGGGCTCGAGGGCGCGGATCGTTTCGGAGGCCTTTGCGCCGCCGCAAGGCACAGCCGAGCTGCAGAAGGCGCGGGCTGGAATGCCGCTGCCAGCGCCGGCACCGCCGCCTGGCGTCTCGAAGAGTGTGGCCGTTACCGGTTCGCGGATCACGGTCAGCCAGTGGCTGGGTACCGAGCAGGACCACCGCACCGTGATCCAGGCTGGCGCCGGCACGCCGCGCTGGAACGCGGGCAACAACTATCGGCTCGGCTGGTCGGGTCCGGTGACGCCGCAGCAAACCACTCGACTGGTAATCGCGCCGGCCTGGCTGGTCCGGCTGCTGCGTGTGCTGATGGTCGCCCTGCTGGCGGTCGTGTTGGGCCGATTGGCGATGAATCTGCTGGGACCGCTGCGTGGGCGCTGGATTCCTTCGCGAGGTGCCGGCGTGGCCAGTGCTGCCTTGCTGGCGATCGCGCTGTTGCCCACGGGCGCACGCGCCCAGGCGCTGCCTGATCCGCAGTTGCTGAACCAGTTGCGCAGCCGGCTCACCGAGGCACCGAAATGCGCGCCGCAATGTGCCGAAGTGGCGCAGGCGCAACTCCAGGTCAAGGGCACCCTGCTGGAGGTGGAACTGGAAACCCACGTCGGCGCCACCGTCGCGCTGCCGCTGCCCAAGTCGGATGCGGCGATGCCGCTGGTTGAAGTCCGCCTCGACGGCCATCCCGATCCGGCACTCCTGCGCGACGACGAGCAACTGCTGTTGCGGCTCGATCGCGGCGTGCACCGGGTCAGCCTGCGCTACCGTCTCGACGGTGTGGAAAGCGCGGCATTGCGCTTCGCGCTGCCGCCGCAACAGATCGCCTTCATCGGCCAGGGTTGGTCGCTGGATGGTGTCGAAGCCGGCCGGGTGCTTGGGGACAGTGTCACCTTGCGTCGCGTGCAGACGGCGGCCAATGGCAAGCAGTTGCCGACCATGCAGAGCTTTCCGCCGTATGTGCGGCTGACCCGCGGCATCGGCCTTGGCCTGGACTGGATCGTGCTGAACCGGGTCGAACGCATCGCGCCGCAGGATGGCGGATTCAGCATCAGCCTGCCGCTGCTGCCGGGCGAGCATCCCAAGGGCGAGGGCGTACTGGTCAAGGACGGCCAGATCAACGTCACCTTCAGGGCCGGCGACTCGGTAGTAACCTGGACCAGCCAACTGGATCGTTCCGCGCAGATCACCTTGCAGGCACCGCCATTGGGTGAGCGTGCTGAAGTATGGGAGGTGGCTGCGGCGCCGATGTGGCATGTCGATGCGAACGGTGTGCCGACCAGCGCCAGCGATGACGGCCTGCGCTTTGATCCGTTGCCCGGGGAGAAGCTGCAGCTGGCAATCATGCGGCCTGCGGCAATCGCCGGCGACAGCCTTGCCTTCGACCGCGTGCAACTGACCAGCAACATCGGTGAGCGCGCCAGTGATATGCGTCTGGATGTGCGTGCGCGCAGCACCCGCGGCGGCGAGCATGCCATCGACTTGCCGCTCGGCAGCGAGTTGCTCGATGCCAAACGTGACAATCAGGCGATCAACCTGGCCATACGCGAGGGCAAGCTGAGTCTGCCGCTGCTGCCCGGCGCCCACGACTACACCGTGCACCTGCGCGCGCCGCAAGGCGTGGCGGCGCGCGTGCGCACGCCAGTGCTGGATCTGCACGCACCCGTGGCGAACATCAACCTCGCCCTGCAACTGCCGCAGGATCGCTGGGTGTTGTGGACCTGGGGGCCGACCAACGGTCCGGCCGTGTTGTACTGGTCGCAATTGCTGGTGCTGTTGATCGCCGCCTGGCTGCTGGCGCGGTACGCGCCCACGCCGCTGCGCCTGCGCCACTGGTTGTTGCTGGGGCTGGGGTTCTCCGCTTTTGCGTGGAGTGCGTATGCGCTGGTGGTGGCGTGGTTGATCGGGCTGGGCCTGCGTGCGCGCATGCGTGCGCCGGAGCAGATGTCGGGCGTGCGTTTCAACCTGCTGCAACTGGGGCTGGCGGCGTTGACTGTGCTGGCGCTGGGTGTATTGATTGGCGCGGTGCCGCAAGGCCTGCTCGGTCTGCCGAACATGCATGTGGCCGGCAATGGCTCCAGCGCAGGCAGCCTGCAGTGGTTCGCCGACCGCAGCAGCGGTGCATTATCCTCGGGCGGAGTGTTCAGCCTGCCGCTATGGGTCTACAAGGTTGCCATGCTGGCGTGGGCGCTGTGGTTGGCCAACGCCCTGATCGGCTGGCTGCATTGGGCCTTCGATGCGTGGACGCACGGTGGTTACTGGCGCAAGCGCAAACCGAAGAAGGCGGCAGAGCCGCCGCAACTGCCGCCTTCGGCGACGGGATCGGGTGCCGATGCCTGATGTCCGAACCGTGCTTGCCGCGGCCACGCAACGGCTTGGCGAACGCGCCGATGCCGAACTGCTGTTGCTGCATGTTCTGCAGCAGCCACGAAGCTGGCTGTTCACGCATGCAGACTCCGCCTTGCAAATGGACGTCCAGACCACTTACGAGGCATTACTGGCTCGCCGGGAGGCCGGCGAGCCAGTGGCGTATATCACCGGCTACCGCGGCTTCTGGACGCTGGACCTGGAGGTGACGCCGGCAACGCTGATCCCGCGGCCTGAAACGGAGTTGCTGGTGGAACTGGCCCTGCAGCGTTTGCCTCCCGGGTTCAGTGGCCGCGTGGCGGATCTCGGCACCGGCAGCGGTGCGATCGCGCTGGCCGTCGCGCGCGAGCGAGCTCAGGCACGGATGATCGCCACCGACGCCAGCGTCGCCGCGCTCGAAGTCGCCCGGCGCAACGCGGAGCGTCACGCCATCGACAACGTCAGCTTCGTGCACGGCGACTGGCTGGCGCCGCTGGCGGGCCAATCCTTCGAGCTGATCATTTCCAACCCGCCCTATATCGAAGCGGCCGACCCGCACCTGGTGCGGGGTGACCTGCGTTTCGAACCGGCCTCTGCGCTGGCTTCAGGCAGCGATGGCCTGGACGCTATCCGCCGCATCGTCGGCAGCGCGCGCGATCATCTCGACCCGGGGGGCTGGCTGCTGTTCGAGCATGGCTGGAATCAGGGCGGCGCGGCGCGCGAGTTGCTGGCCGGTGCTGGTTACGCCGAAGTGTTCACCGCGCAGGATCTCGAACAGCGCGATCGCGTGAGTGGAGGTCAGCACGCCGCCGCGTGAGCGCACGGATGGCACGCCCTGGTTGCCGCCGCCGCCGTTACGGCGATGACGGCGTTTGTTGTACGTGTCAGCGTGTATGCCAGTTGCCGCTCGGTGTCGAGGCAATAGACGACGCAGGGAAAAGCCTCATGCCTGACCTTGGTTGTGCTGTCCCGTTGCCAGAAGGCTCGCCAGAACGACTCCCGCCAGTCGCGACAGGGTGCTTGGTCCGCCCCACGCTTCAAGCGCAGACGCGGGGAGCGGGACTGCCTCGATCGAGACCGCTATCCCGCAAGGCGTCGGGATCTCGCTGGTGGTTCCGCTTCTGCAACCGGCCGTGTTGTCTGGCCGGTAATCAGGCGCTCGCCGCGCTGATCTGCGCCGTGCGAGGGAAGCGGGCATGGATCGCGTGGCGGATACTGTCCACGTCCAACCCTGCCATGGCCAGCACTTCCTCGCGGCTGCCGTGTTCTAGATAGACGTCTGGAAGGCCAAGCTGAAGAATCGGCAGCGTGATGCCGTGCGCGGCCAGGCATTCGGCGACGGCCGAGCCGGCACCGCCGGCGATGGCATTGTCTTCCAGGGTGACGAAGCCGTCGTGGCTTTGTGCCAGTTCCACGATCAGCGCCTCGTCCAGCGGTTTGACGAAACGCATGTTGACCAAGGTGGCGCCGAGTTCGGCGGCGATCATGGTGGCGGGGGCCAGCATCGTGCCGAAGCTGAGCAGGGCCAGCCCATGGCCGCGTCGGCGCAGCTCGGCCTTGCCGATCGGCAGCGTTTCCAGTGGGTGGTGGATGGCGACACCGGGACCGGTACCGCGCGGGTAGCGGATGGCGGCGGGGCCGTGGTGCTGGAAGCCGGTGCTCAGCATGGCGCGGCACTCGTTCTCGTCGGCCGGCGCCATGATCACGAAGTTGGGCAGGCAGCGCAGATAGCTCAAGTCGAAACTGCCGCAATGGGTGGCGCCGTCCGGACCGACCACGCCAGCGCGGTCGATCGCGAAGGTGACGTCGAGGTTCTGTAGCGCCACATCGTGAATCACCTGATCGTAGGCGCGTTGCAGAAAGGTGGAGTAGATCGCCACCACCGGCTTGGCGCCTTCGCAGGCCATGCCGGCGGCCAGCGTCACCGCGTGTTGCTCGGCGATCGCCACGTCGAAATAGCGCTCGGGATACTCCTTCGAGAAACGCACCAGCCCCGAACCCTCGCGCATGGCCGGGGTGATGCCGAGCAGGCGTTCGTCGGCCGCGGCCTGGTCGCACAGCCAGTCGCCGAAGACGTCGGTATAGGTCGGCCTGGCCTTGCCGGGCCTCTTTTTCAGACCGGCCTCGGGGTCGAACGGGCCGACTGCGTGGTATTCGATCTGTGCCTGTTCGGCCGGGGCATAGCCCTTGCCCTTGGTGGTGATCACGTGCAGCAACTGCGGGCCGGGCAGGTTCTTCACCGTGCGCAAGGCCTGCAGCAATTGCGGGATGTTGTGGCCGTCGATCGGGCCGGTGTAGTGGAAGCCGAGTTCCTCGAACAGGGTCGAGGGCACGAACATGCCCTTGGCGTGCTCCTCCCAGCGTTTGAACCAGCGCCCGAAGAAGGACTGCTTCGGAATCGCCCGCTTGGCGCGCTCGCGCAATTCGTTGAGCCGGCGGCTGGCCATCGCGCGGGCCATCATCTTGGTCAACGCGCCGACGTTCTCGCTGATCGACATGCCGTTGTCGTTGAACACCACCAGCATGTCCGGCTCGACGTCGCCGGCGTGATTGAGCGCCTCGAACGCGATACCCGCGGTCATCGCGCCGTCGCCGATCACCGCCACCACCTTGCGCTTGTCACCCTTGCGCTGTGCCGCGAGCGCCATGCCCAGCGCGGCCGAGATCGAGGTGGAGGAGTGGCCGACGCCGAAGGTGTCGTACTCGCTCTCCTCGCGGCGCGGGAACGGGGCCAGGCCGTCCTTCTTCTTGATCGTGGTGATGCGCCCGCGACGGCCGGTGAGAATCTTGTGCGGGTAGCACTGGTGGCCGACGTCCCAGACCAGCCGGTCGTGAGGGGTGTCGAACTCGTGATGCAGGGCCACCGTCAACTCGACCACGCCCAGGCCCGCACCGAAGTGGCCGCCGGAGCTGGCCACCGCCTCGATCAGGTACTGGCGCAGCTCGTCGGCGACGGCGGGAAGCTCGTCATCGGGTACGCGGCGCAGGTCGGCCGGCGTCTCGATCGGCGCCAGGTGGGGGTAGTGGGAGAGGTCGTTCATCTGTGTATTGTTGGTCCAGCGACATGGCGGGGCAAGGGTGTAAAGGTGAAAAGTCCGGGCAACCGGCTCTGCACGCCTCGCACACGCATCAGCGAGGACGCTTCCAAGCCGTCGATTCCAGGGAATTTTGCCATGTCCGTTCGCAAACTGTTTCGTCGATTCGCCGAAACCACGTCACGGCAGGCCGGGAAACCGCTGGCATTCATCCTGGCCGTGGCGCTGGTTGTCCTGTGGGCGGGCACCGGTCCCCTGTTCCATTTTGGCGATACGTGGCAGCTGGTGATCAACACCTCGACCACAATCATCACCTTCCTGATGGTGTTCCTGATCCAGAGCAGTCAGAACCGGGATACCGGGGCGCTGCAGATCAAGCTGGACGAACTGATTCGCACCAGCAAGGCACACAATGCCCTGTTGAATCTGGAAGAGCTTGACGACGATGACCTGGAGCGGATCCGCAAGCACTACGTCAAGCTGGCGAAAAGCGCTCGTGACACCATCGACACGATCGAACAGGAAGCGCAGGACCTGCACAACGACGACAACGGAAACGCTGCCGGTGGTCATGGCGCCACTGAAAAGTAGCTGCCGCCGGATCAGGCGGCCATCGGCCGCCGGTTGCGCGGCAGCCGGCTGACCAGGAATTCCATCTGGTCGGCCAGGATATTGCGGTTGGACAGGATCAGGTGTTCCACCCAGCTTGGCCGGTACGGCACCGCCAGCAACGGCATATTGGCCTGCTGCGGGGTGCGGTTGCTCTTTTTCAGGTTGCAGGCGAGGCAGGCGCTGACCACGTTTTCCCATTCGTCCTTGCCATGGCGCGAAATCGGCAGCACGTGGTCGCGGGTCAGATCCACGCGAGTGAAGTGTTCACCGCAGTACATGCAGATGTGCCGGTCGCGCGCGAACAGCGCGGTGTTGGTCAGTGCCGGGGCCGGATCGATCGCGTGCTCGCGGCAATGGCCGGTGCTGGCGATGATCGGATGCAGTTGCAGCTTGCTCTGCGCGCCGAGCAGCCGGTTGTGGCCGCCGTGCACGGTAAGGCAGGGATCGCCCAGGGTCCACGCCACCGCATCGCGGACATACAGGCAGACCGCGTCTTGCCAGCTGATCCAGTCCAGGATGCGGCCAGTGGCGTCCAGCGACAATACGCGGGTCGCGTGAAGATCAGCCGGTTTTGGCACATCCATAAACATGCAGGTTGTCCTTCAGCCAAGGCTTCGAGAAAACTTCCAGGCGCTGCGAGACGCCTGTCTCTCCGCAGCATAGAACAATTCGGCTTCGATCCGCACTGAGTATTCGCAGGGGCCGACGCTCGCTGATATCATCAAGAGTCTACGCAGACCCGACGCCGGGTTTGACAGGGGCGCTGTCGTGGCGGCCCGGCGCGGCGGGGGGGACAGAGGTGGATCAACGTGGCTGAAGTCATTTTCTACGAGCGCCCGGTGCCGCTCAATCGAACCGAACACAAGGATCTTCGGCTGAAAAGCGTGCCCAGCATGAAGTTCGCGATGAACACGCATTCGGTGCCGCTGACCGGTGCGGAATTCGGCCTGGCCGCACGTGACCTGATGATCGTGTTTGCCGGCACCGAGGCTGCCAATGCCGGCCCGGTCGCCCTGCTTGGCCTGCGCCAGAACGAGAACCTGTACGTCGACGCGTCCGGCCAGTGGGCACCCAACATCTATATCCCGGCCTTCGTGCGCCGCTATCCGTTCGTGCTGGGCGAGAAGCCGGCCGGCCAGGAAGGCGGTGATTTCACCGTGTTTCTCGACGAAGGCTTCGAGGGTTTCAACGCGAGCGATGGCGAACGCCTGTTCAACGAGGACGGTACCGATACCGCGCTGCTGACCAATGCGGTGGGATTCCTGTCCGAATTCCAGCAGAACATCGAACGCACCAAGTTGTTCATGCAGCAACTGGTCAAGCATGACCTGCTGGAGCCGCGCAACGTGCAGTTGCGCAAGGGCAATGAGGAGGCGGGCCCCGCGATCACGCTCAATGGCCTGTTCATGGTCAACGAGGAAAAGATGCGCGCGCTGGACGAGAAGGTCACCCACGAGCTGATGCGCGAAGGCGTACTGGCCTGGGCCTACGCCCACTTGCTGTCATTGACCAACATTGATCGCCTGGCCCAGCGGCTGGACGCACGCGAGCGCGCCGACGCGGAGGTTTCGACCACCACCAATTGACCGCTCTCTGGTCGACATGCTTGCAAGACAGGCCGCCTTCGGGCGGCTTGTCTGTTTCAGGGCCCTCACCGCACCGGCTTGGCCAGCCTGAGCAAATCCACCGCGTAGCCGCTGGCTTCGTACAGCGTGCGGGCGCGCTCGTTGCCGGGGAATACGGCCAGCGTCACCAACTGGCACTGATGCTCGCGCGCCCAGCGCTCGGCGTGCGCCAGCAACGCCTTGCCGACGCCGTTGCCTTCATGTCGCGGCGCAACCGCCACGTCCGAGATATGGCAATTGCCGCGGCCATTGAAGAAATCCGCGACCCGCTGCAGGTGGATGAAGCCGACGCGCTCGCCCTCACTGTTCTCGGCCACGAACAGGAAGCTGTTCGCCGGCTGGTCGTCGAGATGTTTCAGCAGATCCTGGCGGATACCCTCGACACATTCGTGCCGGCGCCGCCAGGATGGCAGGGCAAAGTCGGCGAAGCGCGGCACCAGCGAGAGGATGAAATCGTCGTCGTCATCGGCCAGACGGATCAGCAGGGGTGAGTCGTTCATGGGGTGCTCGGATCGACGGGGCTTCACTGCCGTTTCTACACCTTCGCCTGGGTGTGGCGAAAGTCCCACGCGGGCGACGCGTGAATGATCCGGCAAGTTCGGCACGATGACGCGGATTGCATTGCCTGCGCCTGGCGTCGACTGGTTGGCCGCTCGCTCTGGCTTGAGCACCGAGAAAAAGCAACCGCCTGATGCGGTTTCTGCCAAACAGCACGCCCTGTCACGCCTGCCCACGCCGATGCGCGTGGCAGGCGTGTTCAGGCTATCTCACTGTTCCATGGTTGCGACGGCACCGGCACCGGTGGCGTCCACGACCAGCGCGACACGACGGTTGTCGCGGCCGTGGTCATGGGTAGCGCCCTTGGTCACCTGACGGTTGACGTCCTTGCCGTAGCTCACCGCGCGCACCTGATTTTCCGTCATGCCGCTGCTGATCAGGAAATCACGTACTGCATTGGCGCGCTCCATGCCGAGTTTCCGGTTGTACGCGCTCGAGCCAGCCGGATCGGTGAAGCCTTCCACCGTGACCAGCGCGCCCGGATGGTACTTGCTCATCGTTTCCGCAAAGTTCTGCAGCGCCGGCTTGTCCTGATCGTTCAGGGTCGTGCTGTCGAAAGCGAAATGCGCCACCGTGTCGATGCTGACTCGGCCCTGCATGCTGGTGATCTGGGCATCGTATCTGGAGAACTGCGACTGCATCTGCTGCTTGATCGCATCGATCTGCTGTTGCTGATCCTGTTGCTGCTGCTGCAGTTGCTGGATGGCGGTATTGAAATCGGTCTGTTTGACGTACTGCGAGCAGCCGGCCAGGCTCAATCCCATCAAGCCTGCCGTCAATACGGCCATACGAGTGGTCCTCGTGTTCATCTCAGTCTCCTGGGGTGTGTGCAAACGCCTGCGACAGTGGGGCGCCTGCGGGGCGAACGTACAATTCTTGTTGTTGCCCATCCAAACTTAACGCATCGCGTTGCCAGGGACACGTCAAAAACCCGGGTTTGCGACGATCTTGTTCAGGTTAAGTTACGTCGGCGCAAGTGGGCCGAAGTGCTTGTTGATCAGGCCGCGCAGATCAGGAAGCCGCCCCAGTTTCCCGAATCGTGCTGGAGAAATCGGCGCCGGTTGCGGTCGCCCTGGCCCGTTCGCTGATACGGCTGCGCTGGCGCAAGGTCTCGACCGGCACGCTGCGATCGAGCACACCGACCCTGTGCAGGTATTCCGGCAAGTAGCCAGTCAGCAGCAGGCGCGCGTCCCATGGCAGCGCGTGCTCGATCTGCCGTGCCATGCGGTAGACGATCGTGGTGCAGTTGGAGGTGAAGGTGTTGTAGAAGGTCGGCTTCATGGCGAGTCGGTTTGCCGCGTGCACGTAAGACAGGAATAGCGCACGCAGGACAGGTTGATCGATACGCAGTGGATACAGGTAGACGTCTTCGTCGCGAACGTTGGTGCGCACGCGGATGATGTCGTTCTCGTCGGCTGCGATCAGGATGGTTTCGAACTGCTTGAAGAAGCCGCCGATCGAGGAATAGTCCTGATCGCGACTCTTGCGCACCTCCACCGAGAAGACGAGGTGGCGACCGTTGTCGAAGCCGAACGAAATCATCGCGTGCGCGATCGCCCGGCTGCCCCAATGCGATACCACGGCGTCGGCGCCCACCAGCCGGGCAAGCTCGTAGTTGCGCTTTTCCCAGCGGATGTCGTAGTCGGTGTCGCTGCGCCAGTTGAAGTTGCGTACGTTGTCGAGCCGAACGAGATCACCCTGCACGGTCCCGGTCAACAACCGGGCCACGTCGTCGCGCCAGTCACGCTGGCCGGAAGGCGTGATGGTGCTCCACCACAGCAACAACAGCGCGTACGCCGCCGCGTAGGCGCTCAGCGGCAGCCAGCTGCGTTGACGGATCATCAGTGCGGCCAACGTCAGCACCAGCACCACCCAGGCCGCGCTGCCGAGCATGCGCACGGCCTTGCTGCCGGGCAACCGGTACCACAACGCCAGTGCCGCCCACGCGCCGGAGCAGAACGCAAGCAACGAGCCCAAGGCGACGATCGCCATGCGGCCGGCCATCCAGAGCTTGCTCGCCATGTGCCTTCGTGGTGTCGATTGTCCCGGTCCAGCCTGCCGATTCCGTGGTGGAAACACAACTGTCCGCGACCGATGTCTTCCCCGCGATGGCCGACCGTCCATCGACGGTGTGGTGATGGATGTGTCGATGGGCGGCGGGCCGTCTGGCGATGGAGGATGGGCACAGCATGCTCATGCTCAGCGACCGGCGGGTCAGTACACACGAAAGTTTGTCCGCGCCGGTGCCGGCAGATAGCTGTTCGTGGCGGCTTGACGGGCTCGTGCGTTCAGTCCGGCCTCGGCGCATCGTGCCTGTTGCCAGTCGTCGCGACTGAAGGCGAAGGCTGTGATCTCGCAGCGGCGCAGCCCGGCTTCGATCGCCCGCAGGCGGCAGAAGTCGAGATAGCCATGCACCTCGTCGGCCAGCTGTGGCCAGGCGGCATCCATCAGGATGGCATCGTCGAGTCGACCGGTCTCGGGGATACCGTGCGGGATCAGTCGGCGCTCGCTGCCCATGTAATCCACCACCAGCCGCGCCGGCGTGATCACATGGTCAGCGGGTTGCCAGCTCGCGTCCGCGATCATCCGGCTGACAGTATCGGCCAGTTGCAGACGCTGTTCGATCTCGGCGGGTTGCCGGTGGTCGTTCGCCGTCTTCGCCAGCTCACGGGATGCCGTGGCCAGTTGGTCACGGTGGAGGGGGAAGTGCTGCAACTGGGCCAGCAACTGGTTGAAATGGGCCAGTGCCTCCATTCGCACCAGGAAGTTTCCGACGAAGTGGCGCCGGGCAGGGCGGTTCAGGTTTGCCGAAAAGGGTTCCTGTAGCACGGGCGACAGGGGTTTCAGGTTGTCGATCTGGGCATTCATGGCGGAGCCTCATGTGATGGCGCGCCACTGGATGTGGCGCAGACACAGATTCCAACGCGCGGCGTTTTGGGTCATGATGGAAGTGCAGGGCTTGTATGAGCGAATGCTGAGATTTGTGTGATCGGCTGAGGTTTCGCGATGAACCCGCCGGAGTCGGATGCGCGCAGCAGGGCTGTGACGCCCTACCGCTTTGACGACATCGTGGTCGACCCGGCCGCGTACAGCGTGCTGCGGGCCGGCGTTGCGCAACCAGTCGAGCCGAAGACCTTCGCCGTGCTGCTCACGCTGTTGCAGCACCCGGGCGAGCTGGTCGGTCGCGACGACCTGCTCGACGAAGTCTGGGGCCATCGCCATGTCACGCCGGGCGTGCTGACCCGCGCGATCGCGCAACTGCGCCATGCGCTGGACGATGACTCGCACCAGCCACGCTACATCCAGACCCGGCACGCCCTGGGCTACAGCTTCATCGGGCAGTTGCAGGCTGCGGCAGATATCGACTCAGCGGCTACGACGAACGGAGCTGGTACCGATGCGCTACCGTCCGAAGGCTTGCATGCCGCACCGCAACCAGTGGCACCGATGAGCCCGTCCGAGCCCGCCGAATCCCCACGGCAGGAACCGGCTGGCCCCGAATCGGCATGGAGCGCGGCCGCGCCCGCCCCGACGTTCGGTCCGGTGCTGGATCGGCGTCGGGCTCAGGGTCGCTGGATGGTGTTGACGCTGATCCTGATCGTCGTCCTGACGGCCTGGGCCTTGCTGCACGATGCCACCGCACCGGTACCCCAGGTTGCCGCATCGATCGCCGTGATGCCTTTCACCAGCCTCAGCAGCGATCGTGACGATGACTATTTTGCCGAAGGACTGACCGAGGAAATGCGCGACGCGCTGGCGGGCGTGAAAGGGTTGAAAGTAGTCGCGGCAGTCTTGCCTGCTGCAAAAAGCGGTGCGTTCGATGCCAAGACGCTGGGCGCCAGGCTCGGTGTAGCCGCCATTTTGGATGCCAGCGTGCGACGCGATGGTTCGCGCATGCGCGTCACGGCGCGCCTGTCCGACACGACCACCGGCTTTACCCTGTGGAGCCATACCTATGATCGTGAGCTGGCAGACGTGTTCGTCACCCAGAGCGAGATCGCCAGCGAGGTCGTGCGCGCGCTGCTGGGGGCGATCCCCGGCGGTAGCGGGGCGTTGGTGAAACGTTTGACGCCCACCCACAACGAGGCAGCTTTTGACACCTATCTGCAGGGCCTGAATCTGCTGAACCACCGCGCCTCGCCTGACAGCGTCAGCAAGGCGATCGAACATTTCGACCAGGCGTTGAAGCAGGACAGCGGATTTGCGCGAGCACAGGCGGGCGTTTGTCGGGCGGAAATCTGGCGCTTCGAAAGCAAGCACAACGCCGAGGCGTTCAAGAACGCCCAACTCGCCTGCCAGCGTGCGGTTCAAATGGACCCGACCTTGGCCGAGGTGGATCAGGCGCTGGGGGATCTGTACCGCGTAAGCGGAGATTCCGAACGTGCGTTGCAGTACTACCGCAGCAGCGCGCGGGCACCGGCACAGCAGGTCCGTGCGCATCTTGGTGCCGCCCAGGTCTACGCGGCGAAAGACCAGCACGAATTGGCCGTGGCGGAGTTTCGGCAGGCGCTGCAGATGAGCCCCGGCGATCCCGTCGTGCTGGCCCAGATCGGTTATCAGCAGTATCTCGATGGAAATGTGAAGAATGCCGTGGCCTCGTACCGCCAGGCCGTGGATATGCAACCGGGAGACGCTAACCTGTGGGGCACGCTGGGCGCGCTGTACATGGAAACTGGGAACAACACCGATGCCATGCACGCACTGGAACATGCCATCGCCATCGCGCCGGCGGCTGACACATTGACCAATCTTGGCTACCTGAAGTATCAGGTCGGCGACTACGCCGCGGCGGTCGACCTGCAGCGCCAGGCGACCACACTGGATCCTCAAGATTTCATGATCTGGGGCAATCTGGGCGACGCATTGCGGGCGGACTCGAGGGCAAGCGCTGCGGATGTACACCAGGCCTTCAAGCAAGCCGCCGTGCGCGCCGAGAATTATCTGCGGGTCAAGCCGGATGATGCCCGCGCCGTTGCTTTACTGGGCTTCTACCGGATCATGCTGGGCGATACGGCTAGTGCGCGGACGCTGGTCAAGCGCGCTGAATCGCTGCCGGGGCAGCCTGGTGAGGTGGCGCTGCTGAATGCGGAAACGCTGGCGCTGCTGGGCGACATCGGACCTGCTCGCGAACGACTCGCGATCGCTCGTGCCAAAGGTATTACCGAGACCCTGATTACCAGCAATCTCACTTTCCGCCGTCTCGGCCTGCTCTCCAAGCTGGAGTCTGCAGGCAAGAGCTCAGACGCAGAAACACACGCCCCGCGTGCGATCAAGGGGCACCCATCTGGAGAATGACATGGACATAAAACCCAACCAGCCGTCCGACGTCGGATCAACGACAGAACCACCCGAGACCTACAGCTTTTACTTCGACGAAGTCCGGAGCTTCAACATGGAAGTCGCTGCCCCGTCCGACACGGAACCGAAACAGCCACCGCGGATCGCGATGCAAATTGTGGTGGTGCGTAAACCCCCGCAGCCGCAGTGAGTCACGCTGGTGCTCGAGACCAGGCGGCGATCTTTGCATTGATACGGATTGTCGCGGAGTCGGGTCAGCGTTCGTCTCACGCAAGGCGCTAGCCAAAGCGTCAGCGCACTCGCGCACATGAGTGCACGTATGTACACAACAACGTCGCGCCTTGCCGCGGCGCGAGCGCTGTTGTGCGCGCGTCCTCAGCCCTGCCGATACAGCTTCATCAATGCCACTACTCCCAGTCCCAACACGCCATTGAGCAGCAGTGCGCCGGCGATGAGCTTCGGATCGTAGCCACCTCCCATCGGGCCACCTTTCAACGGGGACACCACGAACAGCGCCACGATGGTGGGCAGCAAGGCGCCCCAGATCGCTCCCCACAACCAGCGCTTGCCGCCACGCAGGTGGCGGACCAGCGCCCACAGGATGATGCCCCACAGGCCACCCCAGAACGCCTGCGAGATCACCCTGGGCACGTTCCACGGCGGTACCGGTGTCATGTTCCAGGCCGCGCGTGAGAAGACGCCGGCCAGGTGCAGCAATTCAAGCAGGCCCTGATGGAACACCAGGGTGGACACGAAGCCCGCCGCGAATGCCAGTAACCACTTCATCGTCATCTCCGCTGAGGATGGATTGTGTTGTCGACGCCCGCCAGTCGCTGGCAGGCGCGGTTGCTTCTGGATCACGGCGAAATGCTGCCGCCTTGGCCCGGGCTATCGTCCGGAACGAAACTGAGACCTCACACATCAGATCGACCAGCGTAACCGCAATCGGGGCGCGTGGGCAGCAGCACGGTGCTTCGCCGGACGTACCGTGTGCACCGTGGCGTACCTGTCTGGTGACTCCGATCAGCGGTCACGCAAGGGCAGGTCTGGCAAGCCGCTGATCTGTCACCTGTTGGCAAGCCTGTTGCATGACTCCAGGCATGAACGAGATCGCCTATGACATCTCCCATCTGGTCGAAGACGAATCCCACCAGGCCGATATGGCTACGTCGCGGGCCGTGCGCGCCGTTTCCACCGTTGTGGCCAAGCCGGTGCAGTCTGGCGTAGCTTCAGCGCAGGAGACGTTGGCCCGCGAGCTGATGCAGTCTGCAGCCATCCACGATGCACTGGTCCAGCAGTATCTGCGCATGAGCGGTGCGACGTTCCCGGAAGCCGACGGCAAGTAAGTCGCGACTGGCCGGGCCGGTGTCGCTTTTGAGCCAAACCTGACCTGCTTCGGCACCTTGTCACCAACGCCCGGCGGCGCTCTCGCCATGGTGATCGAATTTTTCACTTCCTCTGACCCATCCCGCCGGTCGAAGACCGGCATCCGGGTGCAGTGACAAAACAGAAAAGCCCGGATCGATCCGGGCTTTTCTGCGCAGGCGACTATCGTCGCGTCAGTCGATCGCGGGCAGGCTCGTCACGCCGGCCTCGATCGTGGCCTGGTGCATCAGGGTACGCGGCAGGATGCGGGCGAAGTAGAACGTCGCGGTGTCGCGCTTGGCCTGCTTGAACGCGGCCGACTGCGGGCCGGCTTCAGCCGCCAGGACGCTGCGTGCCCACAGATAGGCGAGCGTGACGTAGCCGGAGTAGTACAGGTAGTCGGTGGCAGCGGCGCCCAGCTCCTCCGGGTTGGCCTGGGCGCGTTGCGCCAGTGCCAGGGTGAGATCGCTCCAGTTGCGGGTGGCCACGGCCAGCGGGCCGATGAACGTACTCAGCGATTCGGTCTTGGCGTGCTGCTGGCAGAACGCGCTGATCTCCTCCAGGAAATGCTTGAACCCCACGCCCTGCAACTGGAGGATCTTGCGCCCGAGCAGGTCGGCGGCCTGGATGCCGGTGGTGCCCTCGTACAAGGTGATGATGCGGGCGTCGCGGACGAACTGCTCCATCCCGTTCTCGGCGATGTAGCCATGTCCGCCGTAGATCTGCAGCGCTTCCTTGGTGCTCTCCTGCGCCCACTCGGTGACCATGCCCTTGGCAATCGGGATCAGGAACGCAACCAGCTCGCCGGCCTTCTTGCGTGCGGCTTCGTCGGTGCCGCGATGCTCGATGTCGGTCTGCAGCGCGGTGTACAGCACCAGGGCGCGTGAACCTTCCACGAACGCGCGCTGGGTCAGCAGCATGCGGCGCACGTCTGGCTGCACCAGCAGGTTGTCGGCGGGCTTGTCGGGGAACTTCGGACCGGACAGCGAGCGCGACTGCAGGCGCTCGCGTGCGTAGTTGAGGCTGTTCTGCAGCGCGCGCTCGGCCAGTGCCAGACCTTGCACGCCGACCGACAGTCGCGCCGCATTCATCATGGTGAACATGGCCATCAGGCCCTTGTGCGGTTTGCCGATCAGGTAACCCTCGGCACCGTCAAAGTTCATCACGCAGGTGGAGCAGGCGTGGATGCCCATCTTGTGCTCGATCGCGCCGGCGGCCACGCTGTTGCGTTCGCCTGGTGTGCCGTCGGCATTGAGCTTGAACTTTGGCACGATGAACATCGAGATGCCGCGGCTGCCTTCCGGCGCGTCCGGCAGGCGTGCCAACACCAGGTGCACGATGTTCTCGGTCAGGTCGTGCTCGCCGGCGCTGATGAAGATCTTGGTGCCGGTGAGCTTGTACGTCGGGTGGCCGTTGGCATCCGCTTCGCCCGGTTCGGCGCGAGTCTTGAGCAGGCCCAGATCGGAACCGGCCTGCGGTTCGGTCAGGCACATCGTGCCGGTCCAGCGGCCGGCCACGATCGGCTTCATGTAAAGCTCGCGCTGCCATTCCTCGCCGTGCTGCTCCATGGCATGGGTGGCGCCCTCGGACAGCAGCGGGTAAAGACTCCAGGCGAGGTTACCGGACTGGAAGATTTCAGTGGTGGCGGTGCCCAGCACGCCAGGCAGGGCCTGGCCACCGTAGGCCTCCGGATTGGTCAGGCCGGTCCAGCCGCCTTCGACGAATTGCCTGAAGGCTTCCTTGAAACCCTTCGGCGTGGTTACCGTCTGCGCGGCCTTGTCGAAGTGGCAGCCTTCCGCATCGGCCGGGGAGTTGGTGGGTGCCAACAACTGTTCGCTGAGCCGGCCGGCTTCTTCCATCACGGCATCGAGCAGGTCGCGGGTGTGCCCTTCGCCGCCCTGCAGCGCGGTCAGGGTCGGTTCGGCGCCAAGCACGTCAAACAGGGCAAAGCGCAGATCGTCAAGGGGAGCTTTGTAAGCAGTCATGTGGGTTCCTTGGAGAGAGTCGTCGTGTGGCGCGGCTCAGCGCCAGGTGTCGGGAATGCCCGGTACGGGTGAAATCCAGCCGTTGCCGTCGAAATCAAAGTCACGGGCGAGCTTTTCCTGTTCCGGTTTGGCGCGGGTAACGCCCTTGATGTGGTAGGCCAGCGCGCTGGCGCTGCCCTTGCCGGCGGTGGCTTGCAGCGTCTGGCTCATCGCCGTGGTCGGCAGCACATCGATCAGCACAACATCGCCGGCCAGCCCGGGGATATCCCGTTCGAAGTCGCCATGCAGGCGGATCGGTGCCAGCGTGCCGATCTGCAACTGGCCCTCCAGCGACTTGAAATCCACCTCGCCATAGCTGTTGTTCTGGATGCGCAGGGTCAGTCGCCACTGGCTATTCGACAGCACGGTCAGTTGCTGGATGCTCAGCGTGGGCGGGTACACGCTCTTCTTGGCCGGCCCGCAGGCGACCAGGCCAATACCCAGTGCGGCCGCGCCAAGCAGGATCGGCAGAAATCGGCGTAACAGTCGATTCATGAACTCACCTCAAACGATTGTTTGAATCTTAGCAGGGAACGGGGAAATGGGGAGCGGGAAACAGTCTGTGCACGCCGGACGTGTCCTGCTCGTGTTTTACCCGGCCACCATGCGCGTCGGTTTTCATTCCGCGCGGCAATCGGCATCATCGTCGTTCCTTATCCTGCACTCCAGAAGATTTGCCCATGCCCCAGGTTTCCCGTCCCCGCCGCTTTGTCGCACGCCGTTCACCCATCCACGGCAACGGCGTGTTCGCGGTCAGCCCGATCGCCCGCGGTGAGCACATCATCGAATACAAGGGCAAATTGCTTGCCCAGGCCGAGGCGGATGAGCTGTATGGCGATGGCGGCGAGACCGGCCATACTTTTCTTTTCACGCTCAACGACGACTACGTCATTGACGCCAACGAACACGGCAACAGCGCGCGCTGGATCAACCACAGCTGCTCGCCGAACTGCCGCGCGGTGGTCGAGGAGAGTGCCGCGGGCGACCCGCGTCGGGACAAGGTGATGATCGAGGCGATCCGCGCGATCAGGCCGGGCGAGGAACTGACCTATGACTATGGCATCGTGCTGGAGGTGCCACACACTGCGCGCCTGAAAAAGTTGTGGGCTTGCCGCTGCGGCTCGCCGAATTGCACCGGGACGTTGCTCAAGCCCAAGCGCGGGTGACCTTGCCCACGAATTCCGTATCCATAACCGGCGCTGCGCGCCACTTCCTCACCCACAAGGGGACCCCTGGGGCGTCGCAGTCTCTTGATCACATCTTGCATTGATGCAGAAGAGCCGGCGGGCAGTGCCCGCCCTACAATTGCGGCGCTATGGAAGGACCGGCGGGCACAAGCGCCGCGCCGTAGGG
>JACDJC010000709.1_pt1 | contig 35578 bp, 26 predicted proteins | sample 7454191 | NCBI WGS metagenome assembly JACDJC01 (sample SAMN14253291, study PRJNA609438) | sludge metagenome | isolation source: sludge after 25d culture with pyrite and EDTA | collected 2018-12-20
CTGGACCCAGTCGCTGGGCATGGCGCTGTCGCTGATCCTGCTGGCGCCGTCCTGGGGCGGCATGATCAACGGGATCATGACCATGTCGGGCGCCTGGCACAAGCTGCGCACCGATCCCATCCTGAAGTTCATGGTGGTGGCGCTGTCCTTCTACGGCATGTCCACCTTCGAAGGCTCCATGATGTCGATCCGCACCGTGAACGCGCTGTCGCATTACACCGACTGGACGGTGGGCCACGTGCATTCGGGCGCGCTGGGCTGGGTGGCGATGATCACCTTCGGCTCGCTGTACTACATGATTCCCCGCCTGTACGGCCGCAAGCAGATGGCCAGCATGAAGCTGGTCGAGCTGCATTTCTGGATGTCCACCCTGGGCGTGGTGCTCTACATCGCCGCCATGTGGATCGCCGGCGTGATGCAGGGCCTGATGTGGCGCGCCACCGGCATCGACGGCACGCTGACCTACAGCTTCGTCGAGGGCGTCAAGGCGACCTATCCCTTCTATGCCATCCGGCTGCTGGGCGGTCTGTGCTTCCTGGGCGGCGTCTGCCTGATGCTCTGGAACACCTGGATCACCATCAAGGGCCAGGTCAAAGTCAACCCGGTTGTGCCTCTGTATAGCCCGGACGCTCGCGATCCGGCGCTGGTGGGCCCCGCATCGGCCACGGCTTAAGGAGAGCGCACATGGCAAACAACAGTTCCCGTTTTTCGCACAAGCTGATCGAGACGAACGTCGGCCTGCTCATCGTGCTGAGCATCCTGGTGATTTCCTTCGCCGGCCTGGTGCAGATCGTTCCGCTGTTCTTCCAGCACTCGACCACCACGCCGACGCCCGGCGTCAAGCCCTACGAGCCCTTGAATCTCATCGGGCGCGACGTCTACATCCGCGAAGGCTGCGTGGGCTGCCACTCGCAGCAGATCCGCATGCTGAGCTCGGAAGTCCAGCGCTACGGCCCGTATTCGCTGGCCGGCGAATCGGCCTACGACCACCCCTTCCTGTGGGGCTCCAAGCGCACCGGCCCCGACCTGGCGCGCGTGGGCCAGCGCTACTCCGACGACTGGCACCGCGTCCACTTGCGCAACCCGCGCGACGTGGTCAAGGAATCCAACATGCCCGCCTACCCGTGGCTGCAGCGCAACAGCGTTGAAAAAGCCGACGTGCAGGCCCGCATGCGCGTGCTCCGCAAGCTGGGCGTTCCCTATACCGACGAACAGATCGAAAAGGCGCCGGAGCAGCTGAAGGGCAAGACCGAAGAGGACGCGCTGGTGGCCTACCTGCAAGGCCTGGGCGTTGCCGGGCGCGATGCCGCGGCCAAGGCCGTCGCCGAGGGAGCTCTGTAAAAATGGCAATCATCAATGCAATCGCAACCGTGCTCGCGATGCTGACTTTCCTCGGCATCGTCTGGTGGGCATTTTCGCGCGTACGCGCGCAGGCAAATCACGAGGCATCCATGCTGCCCTTCGCCTTGCCTGACGAATTCATGACGGAAAAGAAAGAAGGGGGCTCTCATGAGTGATTTTGTAAGCGGCTTCTGGGGCTACTTCATTTCCGCCATCACCTTGGGCGGGATAGCCTTCTGTCTGTGGCTGCTATTCACCCAGCGTGCCTGGCTGGGCAAGAACGTTCCGCAAGTGGACGACAACGCCGGCCACGTCTGGGACGGCGACATCACCGAACTGAACACCGCCGTGCCGCGCTGGTGGACGGTGTTCTACATCGGCCTGTGCGTCGTTGCGCTGGGCATCCTGTTCCTGTATCCGGGCCTGGGCAGCTACGAGGGCAAGATCGGCTATACCGCCGCCAGGGAAGTCAAGGCCGACCAGGAAGCGCTCAAGGCCCAGATCGCTCCGGTCTATGCCCGCTACCAGGCCATGCCCATCGAGGAAGTCGCCCGCGACGCCAGCGCGCGTGAAATCGGCCAGCGGCTGTTCCTGAACAACTGCGCCCAGTGCCACGGCTCCGACGCCCGCGGCAGCGGCAGCTTCCCCAACCTGACGGACGGGGACTGGCTGCACGGCGGCACGCCCGAGCAGATCATGCAGACCATCACCAAGGGCCGCCACGGCATGATGCCGCCCTGGAGCTCGCAGATCTCGCCGTCGCAGGCCTCCGACATCGCCCAGTACGTCCGTTCGCTGTCCGGCCTGGCGGCCGATCCGCTGCGCGTCGTACCCGGCAAGCGCGGCTTCGACAGCTTCTGCGTCGCCTGCCACGGCGCCGACGGCAAGGGCAACACGGCGTTGGGCGCGCCCAACCTGACCGACGGCGTCTGGCTCTACGGCAGTTCCGAGGCTTCCATCGTCGAGACCATCCTGAACGGCCGGCAGAACCACATGCCGGCCCAGGAAGGCATCCTGACGCCGGAACAGATCCGCATGCTCACCGCCTGGGTCTGGGGGCTGAGCAACCAGGGCCAGAAAGTAGCGGCCAAATAGGCCGGAGCAGCATCGAAGAGGTAAAAAATGAGTAGCGAACCACCCGTCCAACCCGTCTCCGGAGAAACCGCGGAAGCCGTGCCAGCCTGGCAGCCGCCCCGCGTTTCCAAGGGGAGGGGGGGCGGTTCGTCTCCTCACGTCGAAAAAGCGCTCAAGGACGTACGGAGCAAGATCTACCCTCGCTCCGTATCGGGCATATTCGCCCGCTGGCGCATCGTCATGGTGTTCGTCACCCAGCTGATCTTCTACGGCCTGCCCTGGCTGCAATGGAACGGGCGGCAGGCGGTGCTGTTCGACCTGGGCGCCCGGAAGTTCTACCTGTTCGGCATGGTCTTGTGGCCGCAGGACGTCATCTATCTGTCCGTCCTGCTCGTCATCTCGGCCTTCGGCCTGTTCCTGTTCACGGCCATGGCGGGGCGGCTGTTCTGCGGGTACGCCTGTCCGCAGACGGTCTACACCGAGATCTTCATGTGGGTCGAGCGCCACATCGAAGGCGACCGCATGGCCCGCATCCGGCTCGACGAACAGCCCTGGAGCCTGCGCAAGTTCCGCATCAAGGCCACCAAGCACATCGCCTGGATACTGATCGCCTGGTGGACCGGGTCCACCTTCATCGGCTATTTCGCGCCCATCCGCGAACTGGGCATGGGCTTGCTGACGCTGTCCCTGGGGCCGTGGCAATGGTTCTGGATGATCTTCTACGCCGTCGCCACCTGGGGCAACGCCGGCTTCCTGCGCGAATCGGTCTGTAAATACATGTGTCCCTATGCGCGCTTCCAGAGCGTCATGGTGGACGACGACACTTTCGTGGTCACCTATGACCACGTGCGGGGCGAACCGCGCGGCGGCCGGTCGCGCAAGATCGACCACAAAGAGGCGGGCATGGGCGACTGCGTGGATTGCAGCCTGTGCGTGCAGGTCTGCCCCACGGGCATCGACATCCGCGAGGGCCTGCAGTACATGTGCATAGGCTGCGGCGCCTGCGTGGACGCCTGCGACCAGGTCATGGACAAGATGGGCTATGAACGCGGTCTGATTCGCTATACCTCCGGGCGCGCCATCACCGACCGCATGACCCAGAGCCAGGTGCGCCGCCGGATGCTGCGGCCCAGGGTGCTGGCCTATACCATCATCCTCGGAGCGATCGTGATCGCGTTCGTGGTCTCGCTCGCGACGCGCACCACGCTGCGGGTCGACGTGATCCGCGACCGGGGCGCGCTGGGCCGGGAAGTCGCCGGCGGCATGATCGAGAACGTCTACCGGCTGCAGCTGATCAACACCTCGGAGTCGCCCGTCACGCTCGACTTCAGCGCCACGGGGCTGCCGCAGCTGTCCGTGGCGGCGGGCGACGAGGGCGGCGCCTCGGTCAGGGTGGAGGGCGCCTCCAACAAGCTGGTGCCCTTCGTGGTGCGCGCGCCGGCGGGCCAGGTGTCTCCGGGCCTGCATGAGATCGAGCTGCATGCGGTCGGCCACTATGATGAAGGGCGCGAGGCGACCGTGGTCGAGCGGTCCAGCTTCTTCGTGCCGAAATGATTTACCAGAGGTAAAAAATGTCACAAATGAAAGCCGAAGCAGGCGGGTCCGAGCCCGACGGCAGGCCCTGGTGGCGCGAGCCGTGGCCCTGGATCATCATGGCCGGGCCGGCCGTCGCCATCGTGGGCTGCATCATCACCATCGTGCTGGCGGTGCAGAACTTCAGCGATCAAGCCATAGAAGACGGCGGCGTGAAGCGCGGCCTCGTCGTAACCAAGCAGGCGCCGGCGACGGCACCCAGTGCGCCCTCTAAAGCGGAACCCTGATAAGATAATAAAAAGATCAGATCAGGAGACGTTTTCATGAGGCATGTTAAGGCAATGTTGATTTTATGGCCTTCATTTCTGGTCGCGGCGGCCACCAGCGCAGCCGTGTTCGCGCTGGTCGACCCGCTGGACATCACCTTTCTTGGCCATATACACGCCAGCCGCCAGCAGGTGTATGCGGGCGGTTTCTTCTTTTTCTGGCTGATGGCCGCGGTCTCCAGCGCACTGACTTTGCATCTTGCGCCGCGCGGCCGGCTGCTGGATGAATTCGGCGACCCCATCAACGAATGATCGCCGGGGCGCGGCGGCGCCCGGTTCCGGCATGGGGCCCGTTGAAGGGCCTAGCCGCAGTCGGTGCCGGACAGCTGCCGCAGGCCTTGCATGTCCAGGATGTGCACTTCGCGCTGCTGCACGCGTATGAAGCCTTCGCGGGCAAACCGCGAAAACAGGCGGCTGACGGTTTCCAGCGTCAGGCCCAGGTAGTTGCCGATTTCTTCCCGGCTCATGCGCAGGATGAATTCGGTGGGCGAATACCCCAGCGCCGCCAGCCGCTGCGACAGGTTGATCAGGAATGCCGCCAGCCGTTGCTCGGAACGCAGCGCGCCCAGCGTCATGACGAGCTGGTGGGCGCGGTTGATTTCCTTGCTCATCAGCCGGCGGAACTGCCACTGCAAAGAGGGCACCTGCAAGGCCAGCTGGTCCATTTCGTCGAGCCTGATCACGCAGACTTCGCTGTCTTCGAGCGCGATGGCATGCGATACGTGGCGGTTGTCCACCAGGCCGTCCATGCCGATGATTTCGCCGGGCAGCAGAAAACCGGTGATCTGCACCTGGCCGGATGAATCTTCAAGCTGGGTTTTCAGCGAACCCGAGCGTATGCCGTAAATGGCTTCGGTCTTGTCGCCGAGGTGAAAAAGCGCTTTCCCCTTGGGGATGCGGATGCGTTCCTTGACGAGTTCGTCGAGCTTAGAGACCTCGCTTCGCGGCATTCCCAGGGGCAGGCATATTTCGTTGAGCATGCATGTGGAACAATGCGTGGACTCTGGCGTAACGGCGATCTTCTTTTGCATACGATCGTCCCGAGGACGAAAAAAAACCTATTGTAGGCGGTATTTAGGGGAAATCTGCACGGCTTTTGACATGAGTCAAAAGTCAAGGGGTGCATAGATGGTTAAATGACACACTATCTGCGTGCATTTCGCTAATTCGCATCCCAGTAAGAGGACTGCGCATAGGTGGACTTTAGCATATCGACGAAGGCCCTCACCCGCAGCGGCAGGTGGCGGCGTTCGGGCAGCATGGCGAAGATTCCATTCGCGGGGGCTGCATATTCGTCCAGTACGCTGACCAGCCGGCCGGCTTCCAGGTCTTCGCGCACTTCCCACAGCGACCGCCAGGCCAGCCCGACGCCGTCCAGCGTCCATTGGTGCAGCACGGAGCCGTCGCTGCAAGCCATATTGCCCTTGACCCGTATCGCGCGCACTTCGCCGTCCTGGCGCAGCAGCCACCCGCGCGCCTGGTTTCCCTGGTTGCCGAAAGACAGGCAGTTGTGCTGGGCCAGGTCGCCGGGCAGCCGTGGAACGCCATGCACCTTGAGGTATTCCGGAGCCGCCACGATGACGCGCTTGTTGTCCGCCAGGCGCAGCCCGACGATTTGCGAGTCGTCCAGGTCGCCTATGCGTATGGCGCAATCGTAGCGTTCTTCGATCAGGTCGACCAGGCGGTCGCTCAGGTCCAGCGAGATCGTCATGTTGGGGTGGCGCTTGATGAACGCCGGCAGCAGGGGCGCGACATGGCGCCGCCCGAAGCCCGCGGGCGCGGTCACGCGCAAGTGGCCGCTGGGGTCGATGCCGCCTTGGCTGATGCGCGCTTCGGTCTCATTCAGGTCACGGAGTATGCGCTGCGCTTCTTCGAGGAACGCTTCGCCCTCCGAGGTGAGGGACAGGCGGCGGGTGGAGCGCAGCAGCAGTTTGATGCCCAGGCGTTCTTCCAGCGCATTGATGCGCCGGCCTATCATGGCCGGCGCAACGCCTTCGGCGCGCGCGGCGGCCGAGAGGCTGCCGAGCGTGGCGACGGCCACGAAGCTTTCGAGTTGTTTGAACTTGCCCATGCAAAATGGTGGTGAGCGGGGCGGCGCCGGGGTGGCCGCCACGGCCAGTATAGTAGCAGAGCGGGGGGCGCGGCTTGCCTTGGCGCCTTGAAATCACGGCATTTGGCCCTACATAGACATCATTCGAGCCACGCTCTCACCCAATCAAGACACGACTATGCGATTCGACAAACTCACCACCAAATTTCAACAGGCCATCGCCGACGCGCAAAGCCTCGCCCTCAAGAACGACAATCCCTACATAGAACCCGCCCACGTGCTCGCCGCGCTGCTCGCCGACCCCGACAGCGGCGCCGGCAGCCTGCTGGCGCGGGCGGGGACGGCCGTCAATCGGCTTGGCCCCGCCCTGAACCGGTACATCGACAACCTTCCGCAGGTGCAAGGCGCGGAAGGCAACATCCAGATCAGCCGCGACCTGCAAGCCGCGCTTGCGCGCACCGACAAAGAAGCGACCAGCCGCGGTGATTCCTACATCGCCAGCGAACTCTTCCTGCTCGCCATGTGCGACGACAAAAGCGAAGTCGGCCGCATCTTGCGCGACGCCGGATTGCAGCGCAAAGCCCTCGAGACCGCCATCGAAGCCGTGCGAGGCGGCGCCAGCGTGTCGGATTCCGAAGGCGAGTCGAATCGCGAAGCGCTCGCCAAGTACACCACCGACCTGACCGAGCGCGCCCGCCAGGGCAAGCTGGACCCGGTCATCGGCCGCGACGACGAAATCCGCCGCTCCATACAGATACTGCAGCGCCGGACCAAGAACAACCCCGTCCTGATCGGCGAACCGGGCGTGGGCAAGACGGCCATCGTCGAAGGCCTGGCGCAGCGCATCGTCAACAACGAAGTGCCCGAGACCCTCAAGGGCAAGCGCGTGCTGACGCTCGACCTGGCCGCCCTGCTCGCCGGCGCGAAATACCGCGGCGAATTCGAAGAGCGCCTGAAGGCCGTCCTGAAGGAACTCTCGCAGGATGCCGGCCAGACCATCGTCTTCATCGACGAGCTGCACACCATGGTGGGCGCCGGCAAGGCCGAAGGCGCCATGGACGCCGGCAACATGCTCAAGCCGGCGCTGTCGCGCGGTGAACTGCATTGCATCGGCGCGACCACGCTGGACGAATACCGCAAGTACATCGAGAAAGACGCCGCCCTGGAACGCCGCTTCCAGAAAGTGATGGTGAACGAACCCGATGTCGAGTCCACCATCGCCATTCTGCGGGGCTTGCAGGAACGCTACGAATTGCACCACGGCGTGGCCATCACCGACCGCTTCCTGCCCGACAAGGCCATCGACCTCATCGACGAGGCCGCCGCCCGGATCCGCATGGAAATCGATTCCAAGCCCGAAGTCATGGACCGCCTGGACCGGCGCATCATCCAGCTCAAGATCGAGCGCGAGGCCGTCAACAAGGATACGGACGAAGCATCCCAGCGCCGGCTGAAGGCCATCGAGGACGAGCTGCTGAAGCTGCAGCGCGAATACAACGACTACGAGGAAATCTGGAAAGCCGAGAAAGCGGCGGTGCAGGGCTCGCAGGCGATCAAGGAAGAAATCGAGCGCACGCGCGCCGAGATGGCCGAGCTGCAGCGCAAGGGCCAGTTCGACAAGCTGGCGGAGCTGCAATACGGCAAGCTGCCCGAACTCGAAGGCCGGCTGCAGGCGGCCGAGGCCGGCAAGCAGGGTGAACAAGACCCCGGCCAGCCGCGCCTGCTGCGCACCCAGGTCGGCGCGGAGGAAATCGCGGAAGTCGTTTCGCGCGCCACCGGCATCCCGGTCTCCAAGATGATGCAGGGCGAGCGCGAAAAGCTGCTGAAGATGGAAGATCAGCTGCATCAGCGCGTGGTCGGCCAGGACGAAGCCGTCAAGCTGGTCTCCGATGCCATCCGCCGCTCGCGCGCCGGCTTGTCCGACCCGCAGCGCCCCTATGGCTCCTTCCTGTTCCTGGGTCCGACCGGGGTGGGCAAGACCGAGCTCACCAAGGCGCTTGCCGGCTTCCTGTTCGATTCGGATGACCACATGATCCGCATCGACATGAGCGAGTTCATGGAAAAGCACTCGGTGGCCCGCTTGATCGGCGCGCCTCCGGGCTATGTGGGCTATGAGGAAGGCGGCTACCTGACGGAAGCGGTGCGCCGCAAGCCGTATAGCGTGGTGCTGCTCGACGAGGTCGAGAAGGCGCACCCGGACGTGTTCAACGTGCTGCTGCAGGTGCTGGACGACGGCCGCCTGACCGACGGCCAGGGCCGCACGGTGGACTTCCGCAATACGGTGATCATCATGACTTCCAATCTGGGTTCGCAGCACATCCAGAGCATGGCGGGGCAGCCTTACGAGGTGATCAAGGAAGTGATCTGGGACGAGCTCAAGCAGTCTTTCCGTCCCGAGTTCCTGAACCGCATCGATGAGGTGGTGGTGTTCCACGGGCTGGAATCCAAGCACATCGAGTCGATCGCGCGGATACAGCTGCAGCGTCTGGCGCAGCGCCTGGCGCAGAGGGAAATGCGCCTGGAGGTATCCGAAGGGGCGCTGGCGCAGCTGGCACGCGCCGGTTTCGATCCGGTGTTCGGGGCTCGTCCGCTCAAGCGGGCGATCCAGCAGCACATCGAGAACCCGATTGCCCGCTTGATCCTGGAGGGCAAGTTCGGGCCCAAGGATGTGGTGCCGGTGGATTGGCAGGACGACAAGTTCGTGTTCGAACGCACCCTGCAGTGATCAGCGACGGCGGAGCCGGGCCCGAGGGCCGGTTCTCCGTTGCCTGGAAAAGAAAGGGGGCGGACTCGCAATGGGTCCGCCCCCTTTCGCCGTGCGCGTCGACAGGACCTAAAGCTCGTCCTTCCCGTAGAACTTCACCCCGATATGGATCCGCTCCCGCCCCTGCGCCCGCCGATGCCGATTCGTATCCCGCAAAGAATACACACAGCCGCAGTATTCCTGCTGATAGAAATTCTCGCGCTTGCTGATTTCGATCATTCGGGCCGAGCCCCCGCCCTTGCGCCAGTTGTAAGTCCAATAGATGAGCTCCGGATAGCGCGCCGCCGCGCGCTCGCCGCAGCCGTTGATCTGGTTCATGTCCTTCCAGCGCGAAATGCCCAGCGAACTCGTGATCGTGTCGAAACCATGTTCGTGCGCATACAGCGCCGTGCGCTCGAAGCGCATGTCGAAGCAGACCGTGCAGCGCGCGCCGCGTTCCGGTTCGTTTTCCAGGCCCTTGACCCGCTCGAACCAGTTGTCGCGGTCGTAGTCCGCGTCGATGAACTCGATGCCGTGCCGCTCGGCGAAACGGATGTTCTCGTTCTTGCGGATCTCGTATTCACGGTCCGGATGAATGTTCGGATTGTAGAAATAAATCGAATACTCGATGCCGGACGCCGTCATGGCTTCCATGACCTCGCCGGAACAGGGGGCGCAGCAGGAGTGCAGCAAGACTTTCTTGCGGCCTTGGGGTAGCGTCAGCTTGGGGCGTTCGGTGGTGGTCGTCATGGGCAAACATGCGCCGCCTGCAAGGCGAGGCGCTGGTGAAACAGGTAAAGAGTCATTTTAGTCCCCTATGACCAGATTCCAAAGCGCCATCACGGCGGCGCGCTCTTCGGTCAGGCGGTCGCTGGGCAGGCGCGCCTTTTCGGCGCCCTGCAGCCGCAGCGCGTGCTGCTGCCGGCGGAATTCCCGGTAGGCGTCGGCCGCTTGTTCGGCCAGGTCCGCGGGGATCAGCCCCGCTTCCGCCGCCAGGCGTAGCAGGGCGATGTTGCCCAGGTTGCCCAGCAGCACCGGATGCCGCCGGGCATGGCACAAAACCAGGTACTGGGTGATGAACTCGACGTCGACCATGCCTCCGCGGTCGTGCTTCAGGTCGAAGTCGGGCGTGCGGTTGGGGTGGCCGGCGCTGATCTTGTCGCGCATGCCGCGCACTTCGTTCTTGAAGGCTTCCGGGTCGCGCGGCTGCAGCAGAATGCGCTCGCGGATCGCGTCGAAGCGCTTGCCGATGGCGGGGTCCCCCACTACGAAGCGCGCGCGGGTGATGGCCTGGTGCTCCCAGGCCCAGGCCTGCTTGGTTTGATATTCCTCGAAGGCGTCGACGGGGATGGCGATCAGGCCGGCCTCGCCGTCGGGGCGGAGCCGCAGGTCGATCTCGTACAGGCGGCCCGAGGACGTCATGGTCGACAGCCAGGACACCATGCGCCGGCCCAGCTTGACATAGGTCTCGCCGGCTTCGTCGCCCGAGCCGTCGTAAAGGAAGACGAGGTCCAGGTCGGAGGCATAGCCGAGCTCCTTGCCGCCCAGCCTGCCGTAGGCGATGATGCCGAAACGCGGCTCGGGAAAGGGGGCGGCACGCCCGCGGGGCTGGACCAGCGGCCACACCCGCCGTATGGTTTCACCCAGCATCATGTCCGCGAGCGCGGACAGCTGGTCGGCCAGCTGCTCCACCGTCAGCACGCCTTCCAGGTCCTGGGCCAGCAGCTGGAAAGTGACCTGGTGCTGGATGTCGCGCATCAGGTTCATTTGCTGTTCCACGTCGGGGCTGCCGTCGGGCAGGACGCAGGCGTCCAGCTCGCGCCGCATCTGGGCGGAAATCTGCGTGAAGTCCGTCGGTTCCAGCAAGGAATGCCATTCGATCAGGCTGTCCAGCAGCAAGGGGTAGCGGCGCAGGTATTCCGATGCCCACGGGCTGGCGCTGACGATGCGCGCGACGCGGGCCAGGGTTTCGGGGTATTCCGCAAGCAGGGCCAGGTAGGCGCTGCGCTGGGCGATGTGTTCGATCAACTCCAGCAGACGGGTGGCCGTGGTGGCCGGCTGCCCGGTTTTGCCGGCCATGGCGATCAGCGCCGGCAGCAGCTTTTCCACCCGCTTGCGGCTGCTGGGCGGCAGGCTGCGAATGCGGTGGCTGTCCAGCAGGGCGTCCACCTGGCGCTGGATGTCCTCGGCGCCGTCCCCCAGGTGCGTGCGCAGGTGCTCCGCGAGGCTGGGGCAGGGCGCTTCGAGGCCGTGCCGGCCGCCGTCGCCCTCGGCCTCGCCCATGCCCGCGATGCGGAAGGCGTCGCGGAAAGTCCGGGCGACGAAGGCGCGGTGGTCCGCCAGCGCGCGGTCGAAGTCGCCGCGCGCCATGCCCATGGCGTCGGCCAGGGCGTCGCAGCCGCGCTCGTCGGACGGCAGCAGGTGCGTCTGTTCGTCTTCCCGGTATTGCAGCAGGTGCTCCACGCGGCGCAGGTAGCGGTAGGCGGAGCCCAGGCCCGCCGCGACGTCGGCGGCCAGGACGCCCGCTGCGACCTGTTTTTCCATGGCGGCCAGCAGGCCGCGCTGCTGCAGGGAAGGCATGCGCCCGCCCCGGATGAGCTGGTTCAATTGCACGACGAATTCGATTTCCCGGATGCCGCCGTCCCCGAGCTTGATGTTGTGCACGGTGTCGATGCCCGTGCGCGCGAGCGCCCGGCGCTGCCAGTCCTGCCGTATGCGTTCGCGCAGGCCGCGCAGGGCGGCAAGCGCGTCGAAATCGAAATACTTGCGGTAGACGAAAGGCGTCCTGAGGGATTCCAGCTGCGCCCATTGGGCGGAAGGGTCGCTGCCGTCGAAGGCGCGGCACGGAATGACGCGGCCCTTCAGCCAGGCATAGCGTTCCCATTCGCGCCCCTGGACGACGAGATAGTTCTCCAGCGCTTCCAGGCTCCAGGCCGGCGGGCCCGCGTCCCCGTCGGGGCGCAGGCGCAGGTCGGTGCGGAACACCTGGCCGTCCGCGTCGATTTCCGACAGCACCGGCATCATGCGCTGGGTGACGCGCCCGTAGAATTCATGATGGCTGATCTTGCGCCGGCCGGCGGTCTCGCCTTCCTCGCCATAGAGCATGATGAGGTCGATGTCGGAGGACACGTTCAGTTCTTTGCCGCCCAGCTTGCCCATGCCGACGATGATCATCTCCTGGGGCCTGCCGGTGGACGGGTCGATGGGCACGCCGTGCGTTTCGGCCAGGCCGGCCGCGACGCTTCTGTAAGCCTGCGCGATGGCGAGATCGGCCAGCGCCGTCATGGCGCCGACGACTTCCTGCAGGTCGGCCGCGGCGTTGAGGTCGCGCACCATCGCGCAATAGAACACCCGCTCGCGCAGCTTGCGCAACACCCGCTTCAGGTCGGCGACCGGAACCACGCCGCCGGGCCCGGCGGCCGTGCCGCATAATTCGTGGAACCAGCCGGCGATGCCTTGCCGGGTCAGCGGCTGCGCGGCCGCGGCTTCGAGCCATGTTCCAAAGCTGGTGTGGGCATCGGTCTTGCGGCGCAGGGCGCCGGACCAGCGCAGGGCGCGCTCTAATATAATGGCTGAAGGCATCGGCTGAGTGGAATGCGATAACGCTCGAAACAGAAAAATGGCTGATCAACGGCAAGATACCGCAAATGTTATTGTTCTGGATAGTGTCCTGAATCGGAAGTCCGATGGCTAAAGAATATCGGGAACCTCGGCGCCACGCATGGCTCCGGGTTCCCGCCGCCTTCCTGAAGCTGGCTCTCAGAACAGCGTTGCTTGCCTATTTCGCGCTTGCCGTGCTGGTGCTCGCCGTCCGCTACTGGGTGCTGCCCAACATCGACCGCTGGCGCGAGCCCATAGCGGAGCAGCTGTCGGCGGCGCTGGAAATGCGGGTGGGGCTGGGCGAGATCCGCGCCCAATGGAAAGGCCTGAATCCCAGTTTCGACATCGAAAACGTGGTCATCTCGCACCCCGAACGCGGCCGCCTGCTGGCGCTGCCCGCGGTCCACGGGACGCTCAGCTGGCGCAGCCTATTCTCTTTCGAGCCCCGCTTCCTGGCGCTGACCGCGGACGGCGTCGACCTGACCTTGCGGCGCGACGCCGGGAAGCAGCTGCACGTGCTGGGGCGGGCCATCGGCGGCGATGCCGCGGCCCAGGCGGACGAAGGCGGGCGCGATGCATTTTTCAGCTGGCTGCTGGCTCAGCGCGGCATCACCTTGCGCCATGCCAAGATCCGCTGGCTCGACGAGCACAAAGCGGCGCCGCCCCTGGTGCTGGAAGACGTCACCCTGATCGTCCAGAACCAGCGCAGCGACCACCAGTTCTCTTTGACGGCCAGGCCGCCCGCGGCCTTGGGCGGCGCCCTGGACCTGCGCGGGCGGCTGGCCAGCACGTTCTCGCGGGAGCGGGCGTTTCGCCCGTCCGACCTCAGGGGCGAGCTCTACCTGGGCCTGGAAGACCTGCGCCCCGCGAGCTGGACGCCCTGGGTCGACATGCCGCCGCATTTCGGAACCGACCGGCTGTCCACCCGCAGCTGGCTGCGGTTCGCCGACGGAAAAATCCAGCGCATCGCCTCGGACACCTCGGTTGCCGACGGCCATTGGTCCTTGCCCGAAGGCGGCGACGTCCGGGCGCGCGCGGTCCGGCTGCATGTGAACGGATCCTGGGATTCCTACCAGAAGGTGTTCCATGGCCGCCCCGGCGCGGCGGGCGCCGCCTCGCCCATCGATTATCGTCTTTGGATGCAGGGCCTGGACCTGCGCATGCCCGAGCTGTTCGAGCACGCCATCGCGGTCGACCAAGTGGACGCCGACGGCAGCATCGAAGAGGCCGAGGGCGGCGCACTGCGGCTGCGCGCCCGGTCTTTGCGCGTGCAGAACCGGGATGTCGACGCCACGCTCAGCGGAACCTGGCGCGAGGGCGGCGACGGGGCCGCCGGCCTGGTCGACGTGCAGGGCCGGATCAGCCGGGCCATGATAGAAGCGATCGACGAATACATGCCCAAGACCGTGGATTTCGACGCCCGGGACTGGATGGCCAAGGGCCTGCTGGCGGGCACCATCCGCGACGCCGGCGTGGTGCTCAAGGGCGATCTCGAACACTTTCCTTTCGGCGACGAGCCCGGCAAGGGCGACTTCCGTATCGACGGCAGCTACCACGGGGCGGTCATCGACTACTTGCCGGCCGAAGGCAAAGAGCCGGGCTGGCCGCGGCTGGCCGACATGGACGGCAGGCTGGCGCTGCATCGCGTCGATCTGCGGCTGTTTGCCGAACGGGCCACGATGCTGCCCCAGCCGGGGCTGCCCATCGAGTTGAAGGGCATCGAGGCGCGCATCGCCAACCTCGAGCGGGACTCCGTGCTGGAGGTGCAAGGGCATACCGCCGCGAAGGCGGACGCCTACCTGGCGCTGGTCCGGCATTCCCCGCTGGGCAAGATGCTGGACGGTCTGCTGGACGAGGCGCGCGCCACCGGCGAATGGGAAGTCCCCCTGGCCATGTCCCTGCCGCTGGTGGACGGCCGGGACGGCGCGGTGAAGGGCGAGGTCCGTTTTTCCGGCGGCGAGTTCCAGCCCATGCCCGAGATGCCGGCCTTCAGGCGCTTGAGCGGCGCCCTGGCCTTCACGGAAACCGACATCCAGGCCGCGGACCTGAAGGGCGAATTCCTGGGCGGCCCGGTCGCCGTCGGCGGCGGCGTGGGCGGCGGCGCCAAAGGCCTGGCGTTCCGCGGCAAGGCGAGCGCCGCGGCGCTGGAAAGGCACGTAGGCCTGCGCGGCATGAAGCGCCTGTCCGGCGACTTCGCCTATGACGCCGTCCTGCAGCGCAGCAAGGCCGGCGATCTTTCCCTGGCGGTGAGCACCGACATGCAGGGCCTGGCCCTGGACTTCCCGCCCCCGCTGGGCAAGCCGGCGGGCCAGGCGCTGCCTTTGCGCGCCAGCTGGAAGCGCCAGGCGGCGGGGGGCGACATGGGCTTGAGCCTGACCCTGGGCGGCGACGTCGAGGCCTTGTTCCTGCATCGCGAGCGCGGCAAGAGCTCCAGCTATTTCCATGCCGGCTTCGTGGGCCTGCGGCAGGAGATCCAGATGCCGATGCAAGGCCTGGCGCTGGACTTGCGCTATCCCGCCGTCGACCTCGATGCCTGGCACCGGGTCGCCCAGGACTTTTCCACCGAGCTTGCGCCGGCGTCCGCGCCCGCGCGCGATCAGAGCCGGGGCCGCCCCCTGCTGCCGGACGTGACCCAGGTCAGGCTGCAGTCGGGCCAGGCCCGGGTGCAAGGCCTGACCCTGGACGAGCTGAACTTCACCGCCCGCCAGCCCGAGGCGCAGCAATGGCGTGTCGACGTCAGTTCCAAACAGACCGCGGGGACGCTGTACTGGAAGGAGGCGCAAGGGCGGATCGCCGGCCGCGTGGACGCCCGTTTCGACCGGCTGTCGCTGGGCGCCGACGACGCCGAGGACGAGTCCGGCGACGATGACGGCGACAGCTTCCAGGTGGACGACGAGTTCGACATTCCGGCCATCGACCTGCGCGTCAATGAGCTGCGCCTGTACGGCAGGCACGTGGGCGCGCTGTCCCTGGTGGGGGTGAACCAGTCCAGGGGGCGGCTCTGGCGCCTGGATGAAATGAAGGTCTCCAGCCCCCATGCGGCGCTGGAAGGCAGCGGGCTGTGGCGTTTGAGCGGGCCCCAGAGGGGGCTGGAACTGGATGCCCGGGTCGCCATCAAGGACCTGGGGGCCTATCTGGAACAGCTAGGCGTGAAAGACGCCATGAAAGCCGGGCAGGGCACGATCACCGGAAAGCTGCAGTGGCGGAACATGCCCTGGGAGTTCAGCAAGGCCGATTTGAACGGCGACGTCGAATTCAAGCTCGAAAAAGGGCGCTTCAGCTCGGTCAATTCCTATTCCGCCCGGCTGCTGGAACTTTTGTCCCTGCAGTCGGTGCGCCGCCTGGCCCGGCTGGACCTGAACCCGACCGGTCTCACCAAGGAAGGCTTCCCCTATGACAACCTGCGCGGCACCATCTTGATGCGCCAGGGCGTCCTCAGCACGCGCGATTATCGGGTGACGGGGCCCGTCGGCACGATCGTCATGGACGGCAAAGTGAACCTGATCGATGAACAGATGAATCTGCGCGCCGTCGTGATTCCCAATCTGGACGTCAGCGGCGCGGCCATCGCGGCGGGCATCGCGGTCAATCCGGTGGTCGGCGTGGGGGCCTTCCTGACGCAATTGCTGTTGCAGGCGCCCTTGGCCAGGGCGATGACGGTGCAATACCAGGTATCGGGTTCATGGAAGGACCCGCTGATACGCGAAACCGGCGGCCCGGACGCCAAGGGCGGCGGCGCCGGGAAAGCCGGCGAGGAGCACATCGCCCATTGAAAAAGCCGGCGCGGCGGCCGGCTTTCCAAAGAGCGCGCAACGGATCAATACACGCCTTGCTGCAGCATGGCGTCCGCCACCTTGACGAAGCCGGCGATGTTCGCGCCGTTCACATAATTGACCGTCTTGCCTTCGCTGCCGTGATGCACGCAGTTTTCGTGGATGTCGCGCATGATGGCGTGCAGCTTGGCGTCCACCTGATCGCGCGTCCATTGCAGGCGCTGCGCGTTCTGGCTCATTTCCAGGCCCGATACCGCCACGCCGCCGGCGTTGCTGGCCTTGCCGGGCGCATACAGGATCTTGGCTTCGACGAAGGCGTCGACCGCTTCCAGGCTGGTGGGCATGTTGGCGCCTTCGGCCACACAGCGCACGCCGTTGCGGATGAGCGTCTTCGCGTCTTCGAGCTCGAGCTCGTTCTGGGTGGCGCAGGGCAGGGCGACGTCGACCGGCACGTGCCAGGGCCGCTTGCCGGCTTCATAGACCAGGTTGAAGCGCTGGGCGTAGGTCTCGACCCGGCCGCGCTCTTCGTTCTTCAGGCGGATGAGCTCGGCCAGCTTTTCCTGCGTGAAGCCCGCCTTGTCCACCACCGTGCCGTGCGAATCCGACACGGTGACGACCTTGGCGCCCAGCTGCAGGCATTTCTCGATGGCGTATTGCGCGACGTTGCCCGAGCCCGACACCGATACGGTCAGGCCTTCTATGGACTGGTTCGCGTGCTTGAGCATTTCTTCGGCGAAGTACACGGTGCCGTAGCCGGTGGCCTCGGGGCGGATCAGGCTGCCGCCGAAGGTGATGCCCTTGCCGGTGAACACGCTGCCGGCGGAGTTCGACAGCTTTTTCATCATGCCCGCCATGAAGCCGACTTCGCGCGCACCAACGCCGATGTCGCCGGCGGGGACGTCCGTGTCCGGACCCAGGTGGCGGTAGAGTTCCAGCATGAGCGCCTGGCAGAAGCGCATGACTTCGGCGTCGGACTTGCCCTTGGGGTCGAAGTCGGAGCCGCCCTTGCCGCCGCCCATGGGCAGGGTCGTGAGGGCGTTCTTGAAGGTCTGCTCGAAGGCCAGGAATTTGAGGATGGAAAGATTGACCGAGGGGTGGAAGCGCATGCCGCCCTTGAAGGGGCCGATGGCCGAGCTGTGCTGTATGCGGAAGCCGCGATTGACCTGTACCTTGCCCTGGTCATCGACCCAGGCGATACGGAATTGGATGGCGCGCTCGGGCTCGACCAGGCGCTCCAGCAAGCCTTGATCGGCGTATTGGGGGTTACGCTCGATGAAAGGCCACAAACTGTTCATTACCTCTTTGACGGCTTGCATGAACTCGGGTTGGTGCGGGTCACGCGTGCGGATCTGGTCAAGAAATCGGTCTAATGTAGGTAGTGTCATCGAGAGGTGCTCTATGTGGTGCGTACTGAGTAAGCAGGACTCAGCGGGATTGAAATTGTGCGCTGTGAGTCGGCATAGTTGCTTATGTCGATTTGCGGATGCATTACGCAAGTAAGCCTCTCGGTTGAGAGGCTTACAGGTGTGTTCAGCCGCTTATTTCTTCATCATGTCGAAGAACTCGGCGTTTGTTTTGGTTGCGCGTATCTTGTCCAAAATAAACTCCATGGCTTCGATTTCGTCCATGTCGTGTATGAACTTCCTGAGTACCCAGACCTTTTGTAGAAGCTCTGGCTTGATGAGCAGTTCTTCGCGGCGTGTGCCCGACTTGTTGAGATTGATGGCGGGGTAGACGCGTTTTTCGGCCAGCCGGCGTTCGAGGTGGACCTCGCTGTTGCCGGTGCCTTTGAATTCTTCGTAGATGACTTCGTCCATGCGGCTGCCGGTTTCCACCAGGGCCGTGCCGATGATGGTCAGCGAGCCGCCTTCTTCAACGTTGCGCGCGGCGCCGAAGAAGCGCTTGGGGCGCTGCAGCGCGTTGGCGTCGACGCCGCCCGTGAGGACCTTGCCCGACGCGGGTACGACCGTGTTGTAGGCGCGCGCGAGCCGGGTGATGGAGTCGAGCAGGATGACGACGTCTTTCTTGAGCTCGACCAGGCGCTTGGCCTTTTCGATGACCATTTCAGCGACCTGGACGTGGCGCGTGGCGGGTTCGTCGAAGGTGGAGGCGACGACTTCCCCGCGCACCGTGCGCTGCATTTCGGTGACTTCTTCAGGGCGCTCGTCGACCAGCAGGACGATCATGACGGCGTCGGGGTAGTTGGTGGAGATGGCGTGCGCGATGTGCTGCATCATCACGGTCTTGCCGGACTTGGGGCTGGCCACGATCAGGGCGCGCTGGCCCTTGCCCAGCGGCGCGAAGATGTCCAGGATGCGCCCGGTGATGTTCTCTTCGCTCTTGATGTCGCGTTCGAGCGTCATGACCTCGTCGGGGTGCAGCGGCGTGAGGTTCTCGAACATGATGCGGTGCTTGATGGCCTCCGGCTGCATGCCGTTGACCTTGTCGACCTTGACCAGCGCGAAATAGCGTTCGCCGTCCTTGGGCGTGCGGACTTCCCCTTCGATGGAGTCACCGGTGTGCAGGTTGAAGCGGCGGATCTGCGACGGCGAGATGTAGATGTCGTCGGTGCTGGCCAGGTAGGAAGTGTCGGGCGAGCGCAGAAAGCCGAAGCCGTCGGGCAGCACTTCAAGCACGCCGTCACCGAAAATTTGCTCGCCTTGCTTGGCACGCCGCTTCATGATGGCGAACATGAGCTCCTGCTTGCGCAGACGGCTAGCGTTGTCGATTTCCAGCTCTGCGGCCATTTCCAGCAGCTTCGAGACGTGCTGTGTTTTTAATTCGGTGAGATGCATGTGAGAAGAGAAGGGGGTATTTGCAAGATCGTGGCGAGCCAGAGTAGGCTCGCGCGCAAAACGATGGGAGTCGAGTCGAGATTACAGGGATTCGTCCAGGAACGCGGTCAGTTGAGACTTGGACAATGCGCCTACCTTGGTTGCGGCGGCTTTGCCGTCTTTGAACAACATCAGGGTGGGGATGCCGCGAATGCCGAACTTGGCGGCGGTTTCGGGGTTTTCATCTACATTGACTTTGGCAATGATAACACGGCCTTCATACTGCTTGGCGGCTTCATCGAGCAAAGGCGCGATCATCTTGCAGGGACCGCACCACGCCGCCCAGTAGTCGACCAGCACGGGCAGGCTGGAGTTGATGACGTCGGCGTCGAAGGACGCGTCGCTCACGTGTTTGATGGATTCGCTCATGATAAAAAAGAAAAAAGAGATCGGAGTCTGAAAACTATACGGGAATGCAAGCAAACCGCACAATGTATTCTATTAATCGTGTGTGATCGTTTGTTGCTGGATTCTGACAAGCATACCACTGTCGTGCCGTGTTGGGTGGGTTCGCGGGCGCCCGGCAGTCCGTAAAATACCCACTCTTCACACCAGATTCGAGACTAAATTGGCTACACCACGCTACGACGAAGCATCCATCCGGGTCCTGAAGGGCCTGGAGCCGGTGCGGCAAAGGCCGGGTATGTACACCCGCACCGACAACCCTTTGCACATACTCCAGGAAGTCATCGACAACGCGGCCGACGAGGCGCTGGCGGGCTTCGGCCGGCAGATCGACGTGACCCTGCATGCCGACGGCAGCGTCACGGTGGAGGACGACGGCCGCGGCATCCCCGTGGGCCTGCATCCGGAAGAGAACGCGCCGGTGGCCGAGCTCGTCTTCACGCGCCTGCATGCCGGCGGCAAGTTCGACAAGAAGGACGGCGGCGCCTATGCGTTCTCCGGCGGCTTGCACGGGGTGGGGGTCTCGGTCACGAATGCGCTGGCCAAGCGCCTGGAAGTGCGGATCTGGCGCGACGGCGCGACGCACGAGCTGGTCTTCGCCGGCGGCGAGGTGCTGGAGCCCCTGCGCACGCTCGAATCCGTGTCCCGCCGCAAGACGGGCACCCGCGTGCGCGTGTGGCCGGACCCGCATTATTTCGACAGCGCGGCGGTGCCGCTGGCCGACCTGATACACGTGCTGCGCAGCAAGGCGGTCCTGCTCAACGACGTCAAGGTCACGCTCACCATCGAAAAGACCGGCGAGCGGCGCGAATGGCAGTATCGCGACGGCCTGCGCGGCTATCTCGAAGAGGCCCTGGACGGCGCCGAGAAAATCATCCCGGTGTTCGAAGGCCGGCAGTACGCCGCCGAGGACGACGAGTCCTTCGCCCCGGGGGAGGGCGCGCACTGGGCGGTGGCCTGGACGGCCGAAGGGACGGTGCTGCGCGAATCCTACGTCAACCTCATTTCCACCACCGCGGGCGGAACCCACGAATCGGGCCTGCGCGAAGGCTTGTTCAATGCCGTCAAGGCGTTCGCGGAACTGCACGGCCTGGTTCCCAAGGGGGTCAAGCTCCTGCCCGAGGACGTCTTCGCGCGCGCCAGCTTCGTGCTGTCGGCCAAGGTGCTGGACCCGCAGTTCCAGGGGCAGATCAAGGAACGCCTGAACAGCCGGGACGCCGTCCGGCTGGTCAGCGGCTTCGTGAAGAACGCGCTCGACCTCTGGCTGAATGCCAACGTCGAGTACGGCAAGAAGCTCGCCGAGACGGCCATCCGCCAGGCGCAGGCGCGCGCGCGTTCCCTGCAGAAGGTCGAGAAGCGCAAGAGCTCGGGGGTCGCGGTGCTGCCGGGCAAGCTCACGGACTGCGAGTCCAGCGACGCGGCCCGCACCGAGATTTTCCTGGTGGAAGGCGATTCCGCCGGCGGCTCCGCCAAGATGGGCCGCGACAAGGAATTCCAGGCGGTGCTGCCTTTGCGGGGCAAGGTCCTGAACTCCTGGGAAGTCGACCGGGAGCGCCTGTTCGCCAACAACGAGATCCACGACATCTCGGTGGCGATAGGCGTGGACCCTCACGGCCCGTCCGATTCCCCGGATCTCTCCGGCTTGCGCTACGGCCGCATCTGCATCCTGTCGGACGCCGACGTCGACGGCTCCCACATACAGGTGCTGCTGCTCACTCTGTTCTTCAAGCATTTTCCGAAGCTGGTCGAAGCCGGCCACGTCCATGTGGCGCGGCCTCCGCTGTTCCGGGTGGACGTCCCCGCGGCGGGCAAGCGGCCGGCCCGCAAGGTGTATTGCCTGGATCAGGGCGAACTCGACGTGGTCCAGGAAAAACTGCGCACGGAAGGGCTGCGGGAAGGCAGCTGGAGCATCAGCCGCTTCAAGGGGCTGGGCGAAATGAGCGCCGAGCAGCTTTGGGACACCACCATGAATCCCGACACGCGCCGCCTGATGCGGGTGGGCTATGGCGCGCTCGACGCCCGGGCCACGACCGAAATGTTCGACATGCTCATGGGCAAGGGCGAATCGGCGCATCGCCGCAGCTGGCTGGAAGAAAAAGGCAATTTGGCCGAGGTCGACGTCTGACGTCTGCAGGCCTTGACCCACACCGGGATGGATAATGGATAGTACACAAGCAGATTTGTTCGACCAGGGCGGCGATGACGGCGCCGGCATGACGCTGGCCCACTATGCCGAGCAGGCCTACCTGGATTACGCGGTATCGGTGGTGCGCGGCCGGGCCCTGCCCGACGTGGCCGACGGCCAGAAGCCCGTGCAGCGCCGCATACTGTATGCCATGCAGGCCATGGGCCTGGGGGCGGGGGCCAAGCCCGTCAAGTCGGCGCGCGTCGTGGGCGACGTGCTGGGCAAGTACCACCCCCATGGCGACCAGGCCGCCTATGACGCCATGGTGCGCATGGCGCAGGACTTCACCTTGCGCTACCCGCTGGTGGACGGCCACGGCAACTTCGGCTCGCGCGACGGCGACAACGCGGCGGCCATGCGCTATACCGAAGCCCGCCTCACGCCCTTCGCCCGCATCCTGCTGGACGAGCTCGACGAAGGCACGGTCGATTTCATCGCCAACTACGACGGCAGCCAGAAAGAGCCGGTCCTGCTGCCGGCGCGGCTGCCCGTCATGCTGTTGAACGGCGCATCGGGCATCGCGGTCGGCATGGCCACCGAGATCCCGTCCCACAACCTGCGCGAGGTGGCGAATGCCTGCGTGGCGCTCATCCGCAATCCCAAGCTGCCGGACGAGGAACTCTACGCCCTGGTGCCGGGGCCCGATTACGCCGGCGGCGGCCAGATCATTTCCTCGCCCGCCGATATCGCCCACATCTACGCCACCGGCCGCGGCTCGATCAAGGCGCGCGCGCGCTGGCGCTTCGAGGAACTGGCGCGCGGCCAATGGCAGCTGGTGGCGTACGAACTGCCGCCCGGCACTTCCGCGCAGAAGATCCTGGAGGAAATCGAGGACCTGACCAACCCCAAGGTCAAGGCCGGCAAGAAAAGCCTGACGGCCGAACAGCAGCAGACCAAGGCGCTCGTGCTGGGCATGCTGGACGCCGTGCGCGACGAATCGGGCAAGGACGCGGCGGTGCGCCTGGTGTTCGAACCCAAGACCAGCCGCATCGACCGGGACGAATTCGTGAACCTGCTGCTGGCGCAGACCAGCATGGAAGGCAACGCCCCGATCAACCTCGTCTGCCTGGGCACGGACGGCCGTCCGCGCCAGAAGCCGCTGCGGCAGGTCCTGGCCGAATGGCTGGAGTTCCGCGCCCACACCATGACGCGCCGGACCGAATACCGCCTGGACAAGGTGACGGACCGCATCCACGTGCTGGAAGGGCGCATGGTGGTCTACCTGAACGTCGACGAGGTCATCCAGACCATCCGCGAATCGGACGAGCCCAAGGCGGCGCTGATGGCGCGCTTCGAGCTTTCGGAAAGGCAGGCCGAGGACATCCTGGAAATGCGCTTGCGCCAGCTGGCCAGGCTGGAAGGCTTCAAGATAGAGAAGGAGCTGGAAGAGCGCAACACCGAGCAGGCGTCCCTGCGCGAGCTGCTGGACAACCCCGCCGCGTTCAAGCGCTTGATGGTCAAGGAAATAGAAGCCGACGCCAAGCAATACGGCGACGACCGCCGCACCCTGATCGAAACGGCCGAGCGCGCGGTGCTGGAATCCAAGGTGGTCGAGGAACCGGTCACGGTGATCATGTCGCAGAAGGGCTGGCTGCGCGCGCGGCAGGGCCACGGCCACGATGCGGCGCAATTCGGCTTCAAGACGGGCGATGCCCTGTACGACACCGCCGAGTGCCTGACCACCGACGAGCTGGTCGCCATATCGAACACGGGGCGGGTCTATACGGTCGCGGTGTCCAGCCTGCCTTCGGCGCGCGGGGACGGCCAGCCCATCACTTCCATGATCGACCTGGAGCCGGGCGCGCGCATCGTGCACATGGTGGCCGGGCCGGCGGAACAGCGCTATGTGCTGGGTACGCGCTCGGGCTATGGCTTCATCGCGAAACACAAGGACCTGACCACCCGGCAGCGGGCCGGCAAGCAGTTCCTCAGCCTGGAGGGCTCGGACACGCTGCTCAAGCCGCTGGTCTTGCGCGGCACCGACACGCACGTGGCCATGCTGGCCCGCAAGGGCCGCTTCCTCGTCGTCGACCTGCACGAGTTCAAGTCGCTGTCGGGGGGCGGGCGCGGCACCATCCTGATGGGGCTGGACGAGGGCGACGCGGTGGCGCAGTGGGTGCCCGTCGGCCCCGAGGGCATACTGGTCAGCGGCATATACCGCGCCAAAGACACCACCTGGAGCATGGACATGCAAGCGCTGGCCGAATACATGGGCAAGCGCGCCAGAAAAGGCAAGGCCTTGTCCCTGAAGATGAAGCAACCTACACTTTTGCGGGCCTGACGGCGGCGCGGCGCCGGCCGGGGCATCCGCCGGCGCCGCGGCGCTTTTCCTGTCCCGGGCGCCAAAGCCTTAAAATGGCGTAATTTTCATCCATTTCCATTGTCAGACTTATGAGTTTCAAGGTTACCGTCCAGCCCAGCAACCACGCTTTCACGGTCGAGGACGGTCAGTCCGTGCTCGATGCCGCCCTTGCCGCCGGCATCGTCCTGCCCTACAGCTGCCGCAACGGCGCATGCTCCACCTGCAAGGGCAAAGTCCTGGAAGGCAGCTTCGACGCCGGCGACAGTCCGGCCCATGTGCTGGCGCCCGAAGAGCTCGAGCAGGGCTACACCCTGTTCTGCCAGGCCAAGCCGACCTCGGACATGGTCATCGAGGCGCGCGAGATCCGCATGGCCAGCGACATCCAGATCCGCAAGATGCCGGCGCGGGTGATGGCCATCGAAGACGCCGCCAGCGACGTGAAAATCATCAAGCTGCAGCTGCCCGCCGCCGATCCCTTCCGCTACTACGCCGGCCAGTACCTGGAATTCATCCTGAAAGACGGGCGGCGGCGCAGCTATTCCATGGCCACCATCCCCAACGAAAACAACCTCGTCGAGCTGCATATCCGGCACACGCCCGGCGGCGTGTTCACCGATCACGTCTTCGGCGCCGGGGCCACGCAGATGAAGCCGCGCGAGATCCTGCGCGTCGAGGGTCCGCTGGGGTCCTTCTTCCTGCGCGAGGAAAGCGGCAAGCCCATCGTTTTCCTGGCCAGCGGCACCGGCTTCGCCCCCATCAAGGCCATCATCGAGCGCATGATGGAAACGGGCAGCACGCGCAAGGCCGTGCTGTACTGGGGCGGGCGTCGGCCGGCGGATCTCTACATGGACGCGCTGGCGCGCGAATGGGAGACAACCTTGCCGGACTTCACCTATGTTCCCGTCGTCTCCGACGCCTTGCCCGAAGACGGCTGGACGGGCCGCGGCGGCTACGTGCACCAGGCCGTGATGCAAGACCTGCCGGATCTCTCCGGGCACCAGGTCTATGCCTGCGGCGCACCCGTCGTGGTCGAAAGCGCGAGGCGGGATTTCGTGAAGCTCTGCGGGCTGCCGGAAGAAGAGTTCTACGCGGACGCCTTCACGTCCGAGGCGGACATCGCCTAGCCTGGTGCGCGTGCGCCTGGCGGGATTCTCGGCAGGCGGCGCCAAGCAATCCAACCAGCATCAAAGGAAAGCGCAATGAGAGTAGCCGTACTGGGTAGCGGAATCATCGGAACGTCGACGGCCTGGTGGCTCAGGCAACATGGCCATGACGTCGTCGTGATCGACCGCGGAAGCGGGCCCGCGCAGGAAACCAGCCGCGCGAACGGAGGGCAGATATCGGTCTCGTATTCCGAACCCTGGGCCAACCCCCATGTGGTCGGAAAGCTGGCGCGCTGGCTGTTCCGGGACGATTCCCCCATCGTCTTCAAGCCTCAGCTCGACCCCAGGCAGTGGTGGTGGGGCCTGCTCTTCCTGCGCGAATGCCTGCCCGGGCGGCTTGCGCCCAACATACGCGCCATGGTGCGCATGTCCGAGTACAGTCGCCGGACCTTGCAGGAAATGCGCCGCGAGCTGGGCATAGAGTACGACCACCTGGAGCGTGGCATACTCAATTTCTACCGGGACAAGGCCGAATTCGATCTGTCGCAGGAAATGGCCGGGGTGATGCGCGACTTCGGCGTGGACCGGCGCATCGTCAGCACCGAGGAAATCATCCAGCTCGAGCCGGCGCTGGCCGGCATGCGCGAGCGCATCGTGGGCGGCGACTACACGGCCGAGGACGAAACCGGCGACGTCTACCTGTTCACCCGGGCGCTGGCCGAAAAGGCCGAGGCGGCCGGCGTCGAATTCCGCTATTCCACCCGGCTGAGCCGGCTGCTGTCGCTGGGCGGCCGCATCCAGGGGGCGGAGCTGATCAACTCGGAAGGGCTCTACGAGGTCCTGCGGGCCGATGCCTATGTGGCGGCCCTGGGCGCCTACACGCCGCAGTTCGTGACGCCGCTGGGCATCTCCTGCAACGTCTATCCGGCCAAGGGGTATTCGGCCACCTTCAACATCCTGGACCCCGGGCGCGCGCCCATGGTCAGCCTCACGGACAGCGCCAACAAGGTGGTGTATTCGCGGCTGGGCAACACCCTGCGCATGGCGGGAACGGCCGAGCTGGCGGGCTATTCCCGGGCGCTGAACACCGCCCGTTGCGATAATATGACGCTGCTTGCGCGCGAACTGTTCCCAAGCGTGCTCGATTTTGATAACGTACACTACTGGTCTGGTTTGCGTCCCGCAACCCCTTCAAATGTCCCCCTCGTCGGCCGGACGAAAATCCAGAACCTGTATCTCAATACCGGGCATGGCACTTTGGGCTGGACCATGGGCGCGGGCTCCGGCCGCGCACTGGCCGACCTCGTCTCCGGCCGCCGGCCCGAACCCGAGTTTCCTTTTCTAGGTTAATTGCTTTATGAAATTTCAGTGGCTATTTGGCGCATCGGGTCCGATGCGCAAACTCGCCTGGATGAGCGCCGGATCACTGCTGGCATCGTCCATGGCCGTATCCGCCGCGACCGAAATCCGGGTCTGGCATTCCCTCAGCCCCTACAACACCGCCGTATTCGAAGACCTGGTCAAGGACTTCAACCGCAGCCAGAACGAAGTCAACGTAAAGCTGAAGGCCTTCGAAAACGAAGACGCCATCGAAGCCGCCCTGGCCGCGGCCAAGAAGCGCGAAGACCGGCCCCAGCTGGTGCAGCTGGACGACGACCGCGCGCCCGAGCAGATCGCCGGCCGTTCCTACATACAGCCGCTGCACGTCCTGCTGGCCAGGCATCCCATCAAGGACGCCAAGTGGTTTCTTTCCGAAGAAAACACCTTTGCGCGCGACGGCAAGGGCCGCCTGCTGGCTTTTCCCTACATGGTCGACATCCCGGTCATGTACTACAACATCGAATCCTTCAAAAAGGCCAACCTGAAGCCGACCGTGCCCCAGCGCGCCTGGAACGCCCTGCAGGACCAGCTGGTCCTGCTGGCCAACAACGGTTCGCGCAGGTGCCCGCTCACGTCCGACCAGCCGGTGTCCATCAACCTGGAAAACCTGGCGGCCGTCAACAACCAGCTGTACACCAGCAACGACAACGGCCTGAAGGGCAAGCCCGCCTTCCTGTTCGACGTCATGTACATCCGCCACCTGTCGCTGATGATCAGCTGGGTGCGCACCGAGCTCATGGTCAAGCCGGAATTCGGCGCCGTGGCCGCCAAGCGCTTCGCCAACAACGAATGCGCGGTGCTGTTCTCCACCTCCAGCAACCTGGGCTGGTTCAAGGGCACCAAGAAGCTGGACTTCTCCGTCAGCGGCTTGCCGTATTATCCGCAGGTCACCGACAAGCCCGGCAATCCCTTCGTGGGCGGCTCGGCCCTGTGGGTGACGGCCGGGCACTCCAAGGAAAGCGATGCCGGCAGCGCCCGCTTCCTCGGCTGGCTGGCCGAGCCCAAGCACGCCGCCCTGTGGTACCAGAAGACCGGCTTCCTGCCGCTTACGCAGCAGGCCTTCGCGCAGACCGACCCGTCCTACTACAAGGACCTCGGCGAATGGCAGTCGCTGGTGGCCGTTCATGCGCGCAGCCCGGGAAATCGCGGCCGCGGCTTCCGCATCGACAACTACCCGCAGATCCACGCCATGTTCCACCGCACCCTGGAACAGGCGCTTAACGGCCAGCAGCCGGCCGTGACGGCGCTCAAGACCGCGGCGGTCGAAGCCGGGAAAATGATGGCAAGCAAACCGCAGCCGCGATAAAAGTTTCTATCCGTACATCTCGGTCTGGCGAGGCCGGCCGCAAGAACGCAAGATAGCCCGTACTGCAATCCGCAGCACGGGCTATCTTGTTTTGGGTGACTGCCATGTCCAGATTTCTTGCGGTTCTTTTCGCTTGCGCAACGCTTGCCGCCTGTACGCCTTCCTTGCGCTGGCCCTGGCCCGCCTCCACGCCCGCAGCCGCATCCGCGCCGCAAGCGGCGCCGGCGCAGGGCGCGCGCTACAGCTTTGCGTGGCGGCTGTCGGGCGACCGCGCGGTCGCGCCGCTGCAGGTGTTCGACGACGGCCGCCGGACCTGGCTGCAGTTCTCCGAATCGCAAGCCGTTCCCGCCATCTTCGCGCGCGGCGGCGAAGGCGAGCAGCTGCTGGACTACACGCGGCAGGGGCCTTACGTCGTCCTGCCCGGCGTCTGGCCCGAACTCGTCCTGCGGGGCGGCTCCCTGGTCGGCCACGTTCGGCGCATGGCGGCGGAATCCGCCGGCGGGCCGGTTGCGCCGGGCGTACAGGGTGGCCTCGGCGCGCCGCCTGCGCCGGCCCTGCCGCCCGTATCGGCGGCGCCCGCGGCGGCGGCTCCCGACGCCGCCGACGCCATCCCGCCCGAGGCGCACGCCGCCGCCCTGACGGCGCCCAGCTTTCCCGATCCCCCATCCCAAGCGCCGCCGTCCTTCCAGGCCGGTCCGCAAGACCGCACCATGCGGGCCGCCCTCGACCGCTGGGCGAAAAGCGCCGGGTGGACCTTCGAGCCCGAGCACTGGGTGGTCGACGTCGACATTCCATTGGCCGGCTCGGCCAGCTTCGAAGCGGAATTCAAGTCCGCGGTGCGCGAACTGCTCGCTTCCACCGAGCTGGGCGAAAGGCCGCTGCAGCCTTGCTTCTATTCCAACAAAGTGCTGCGCATCGTGCCTTACGCCCAGCCCTGCGACCGCAGCACCGGCGGGAGAACCTCATGACGCCGCGCTCCCTGCCGCGGTCGGTGCTGTGGCTCGCCGTCGTGGCGGCGGGCGGCGCCTCCCTGTCGTCCTGCGCGCTCGGCGACCGCATGCGCCAGATCGCCACGGCGGTCGACGCCCAGCACGCCCGCATCCATCGGAAGCAGTCCGAGTTCGCCGATGCGGTCGCCGACCCCGAAACCCGGCGCGCCGCCCAGGACGTTCCCCGCCCCTGGCTGGCCGGCCGGGCCCAGCCCCTGGCGCGCGAGCTCGTGCTGCCCACGGCCTTGCGGGCCGACGTGAACACCACCCTGCTGTTTGCCGACGGCGGGCTCGACCTGACCCTGCTCGCCCAGCGGATCACGGCGGCCACCAACATCCCCGTCCACGTTCGGCCCGACGCCTTGCTGCCTCCGGAAACATTCCTGCCGCGCCTGAACCGTTCCGGGGCTGTGCCGTCCATGGCGTCCACGGCCCCGCTGCTGCCTCCGGGCGGCGGCCCCGAACCCCTGGCCCGCATCCTCGACCGCATCGGGGCAAGGCTGGGCATCATGTGGCGCTACCACCAGGACCGCATCGAGTTCTACCGCACGGAAACCCGCAGCTTCAACGTGCGGGCCCTCACGCTCGACGCCACGTCCGAAGCCTCGCTGGGGCAGGGCGGAACCGCCGCCGCAGAAGGCTTCGTCAGCACCTCCCGAACGCAGCTGGCCAGCACCGCGAAAAACGTTTTTTCCGTGGTGCGCGCACGCATGGAACCTTTCCTGACCCAGGCCGGCATCGTCGTGGCCGAGCCCGGCGCCGGCTCCACGGTGGTGGTCACGGACACGCCCGAGGCCTTGTCGCGCATCGCCGCCTACCTGGAACAGGAAAACCGCGCGCTCACCCGCCGGGTGCGGCTCATCGTCGAGGAATTCACCGTGGTGCTGCACGACAGCGCCGAAGCGGGCATAGACTGGAATCTGGTTTTCTCCAGCGCCAGGCTGGCCGCCACGCTGGTGGCGCCGGGCTCGGGCGTCGTGGGCGGCGCGCTGGGCGCGCGCCTGGACCAAGGCCCCTTCGCCGGGTCCGAAGCCGTGATCAAGGCCCTGAACGAGGTCGGCAAGGTGGTGAGGCGCAGCAGCATGCCCGTGCTCACCCTCAATCGGCGGCCCGTCACCCATGCCGTGCGCACCACTTTTTCCTACATCGACCGGGTGGAGACCACGGCGCTGGGCGCCGCCGCCGGCCTGGCCCTGCCTTCCGTTTCCGTCAGCCAGCGCGAAGAAACCGTGGGCTCGCTTCTTACGCTCGTTCCCGACGCCCAGGAAGACGGCCAGATCCTGCTATCCGTCGCCTATGACAACACCGTGGCCCAGCCCTTGAAGTCCGTCACCTTCGGCGACAAGGAAAACCCCCTTCAGCTGCAACAGATCACCATAGACGGCAACGGCACGGTGCAGCAGGTCGCGCTGCAGCCCGGCCAGCCCGTCCTGATCTCGGGCTTCGACCGCACGGTCGAGGAAACCGAAGGCAGGCGGCTGAATCCCGGCATTCCCCTGGCGCTGGGCGGCGCCGACCGCGCTTCCGCGCAGCACTTGACCACCATCATGATGGTCTCCGCGCAAGTCGAGGAAGGCTACTGAAGGGGGCGCCATGACGGAAACTTTCATACTGCCGCTGCCCGACGCGGGCCTGGTCTTCGGGCTGGACTGGTTTCCGCTGGTCGGCCGCAAGGCGGCGCAGGGCGGGCGGCGGCTGGCGCGGCGGCATCGCGCCGGCCATTGGCTGCTGGCGGGCGCGCCGCCGGCGGCCGTGGGCCTGCTGGCCATGAAAGCCGGGCGGGGGCAAGGGCTCTTGTACTCCGCCGCCCAGAACCTGGCGCAGCTGTACCCGCAAGGCAGCTACGCCATGCTGCTCGAACTGGACGGCCGGGGCTGCTGGCTGGCCGCCGTCCACGACGGCATCGTCGTTTCGCGCAGCGACAGGCTGTATCGCGCCCGCCATGACGCCGTCCGCTTCCTGGACGAATTGCGGCCCGCCTTCCCCCGGCTCCAGTTGCTGGGCGAACCCGGCGCGCCCGCTGCGCCCGATCTCGCGGCGCTCGGTTCGGCGTGCGCGCCCGAAAGCCGTTTGCAGCCCTTGCGGCGCTGGCGGCCCCTGCTGCCCCGGCCGCTGCGGTACTTCGTGCTGGCGCTGCTGGTCGCCGTCCTGGGGCCGCGGCTGTGGGCGTTCATGCAGCCGGGTGGGCCGGCGGCGGGGTCCGGCGCTCCGGGCATCGATCCGGCCGCCGCATGGCGCCAGGCGGTCGTCCAGTCCGCCGCGGGCCGGGTGCTGCACGGCGTGCCGGGCACGCAGGCGCTGCTCGATACCTTGTACGCGCTGCCGCTCTGGGTGGGCGGCTGGAAACTCACCAAGGCCGAATGCCTGCCCCTGGCCTCGAACTGGCGGTGCAAGGCGCGCTTCGAGCGGGCGGGACGGCCGGCCAGCAACCAGACTTTCCTCGAACAGGCGCAGCCGGAATGGGCCGTCGAATTCACGCCCACCGAACACGCCGGGGCCGGCTGGCAGCTGCCGTCGCGGGGCGGGGCGCTGGCGCACCACCGCCTGGCGACGGTGGACGAGAACGAACGCGCGCTCATCAGCGCGCTTCAGGCCATCAAGCCGGGCTTCGCGCAGCTGCATGTTGCCGCGACGGCCGCGCTGCCCGTCGCGGCGCCGACGGATCCCGACGGCAGGCCCTTGCCCCGGCCCGCCGGCCTGCCGGTCTATCACCGGCGCGCCTTGCGGGCCGTGGGGCCCTTGCGCTCGGCGGCGCTGCTTTTGCCTCACACGGCTCATGTGGCCTGGGATAAAGCTGAACTCGTCCTCGGCGCGGCCGACCGGCCCACGCTGACGCACAGCGGCCTGACCTTGACTCTCGAAGGAGCAATCTATGAAATCAGCAATGGCCCATCCACCCCTCGCGGGGCGGCCGACGGCGCCGCCAAGGGCTCCGGCGCCACGCCGGCGCCGGGGCCTTGAACTTGCGGCGGCGCTGGCGCTGGCATTGGCCGCAAGCCACTGCCTCGCGGCGGCCGACATGGCATCGGCGGAAATGAGCGTGCGCGAACTCATGCACCTGGATGCCGAGCTGGCGCGCAAGCAGGCCAGGCAGCGTTTGAACGCCGCGGGTCCGCCGCTGGAAGCCCCCGCCGCCGGCGGCGGCAGCCCCGCGTTGCACGTGGCGGCCATCTACGGGGTGGGCAAGAAACTGCTCGCCGAGGTCGTCATCGGCGCGCGCAGCCACATCTACATGCGCGGCCAGGCGCTGCCCGTGGGCGGCAAGGCCGGCCCCGGCACCTACCTGCTGCGCGGCATCTCGGGCTCCTGCGTCCATCTGGAACGCGCCGGCGACAGCCAGACGCTATGCCTGCGGCCGGGGCTGTGGGCGGCCCGGCCATGAGCCGCCTGCTGCCGTGGCGCCGGGGCGGGCCGGACACGCCCCTGCACGACGCGCCCGCGCCCAGGTTCGACTCCGCGTCGGCCGTGGTCATCAGCGGCCCCGACGACCTGGCAAGGCTGAAGCCGCGCTTCATGCATGCCCTGGGCAATGAGTTCGACGTCGAGGCGCTGGCGGGGCGGCTGGTGCCGGTGCTGCTGGAAGACAAGTCCGTGGCCGTCTTCGCGCTCGCGGAACACGTCGGCAGCGATCAGGCCGACGAGCTCGTCCGCCGCATCCGCGCGCGGGGCGGCATGCTGGCCTCTCCGTCCCGCTACGTGCTGGCGGCGCCGCTGCTGCTGGCCGTCTCGCGGCGGCAGATCACCGGCCAGGCGCTCGGCCTCGCGGCGGGCGCCGGCGGCGGCGCCGCGCGCACCGCGCCGGCCGAAGCCTTCCAGGACATCATCGAATGGGGCGTGCGCAACGGTGCGAGCGACATCCACCTCAATGTGCGGCAGGGCGAGGCCGAATCCGAAATCAAGTACACCGTGGCCGGCCGGTATCTCGCGCCGGAGCGGTTCCGGCGCCTGCCCACCAGCACGCTGTTCGACATGCTGTCCGTGGCCTGGATGGACATCCAGGGCGGCAACGGTGCGGTCTTCGACCCGGGCATCGAGCAGCAGGGCAGGCTGCTGCGGCAGGTGGACGGCAGGCGCATCGTGCTGCGCTGGTCGTCCCTGGCGGCGGACGCCGGGCCCAGCGTCTGCCTGCGCGTGCAGCACGATGCCGGCGCGGATCTGCCCACGCTTGAACAGCTGGGCTATCTGCCCGAGCAGGTGCGCAGCATACGCCGCGTGATGCTGTCCGAAAGCGGGGCCGTCGTCATCGCGGGCGTGGTGGGCTCGGGCAAGTCCACCAGTCTGGCCTCCCTCATCGCCGGCCTGCCGCCGCACCGCAAGGTCGTCACGATCGAAGACCCGGTCGAATACCGCATACCCGGCGCCATCCAGAACACCATCGCGCGCCATCTCGACACCGAGACGCATGCGGGCTTCGCCGCCAAGCTCAGGTCCCTGAAGCGCTCCGCCATGACCGACGTGCTGCTCGGCGAGGTCCGCGACCCTCAAACCGGGCGCGCCTTCATGGATCTCGCGGGGTCGGGCGTCAACGTCTACACCACCGTGCACGCCCCCTCGGCCCAGCGCATCCCCGACCGGCTGGCATCCGATTTCATCGGCGTGCCGCGCGAATTCCTGGCCGCGCCGGGCATGCTCAAGCTGCTGGTCTTCCAGGCCCTCCTGCCCTTGCTGTGCCCGCACTGCGCCTTGCCCATGTCGTCCTTGCTGCGCACCGATGCCCAAGGCCGGGCGCACCCTTCGGGCATGCCATGGCCCGAATGGCTGGGCCTGTTCCAGGCGCTGTATGGGCGCGACCTGGATCCATACCGGGTCCGCAATGCGCGCGGCTGCGAGTCCTGCAGGCAGGGGCGGCCGCCGCAGCTCCATGGCTACGCGGGCCGCGCCATCGCCGCCGAGCTCTACGAGCCCGACCTCGCGCCGGGCCCGGCGCTCAGCGCCATGGACGCCGCCGTATCCAAGGCCCGCCGGGGCCTGATCGACCCGCGCGACATCGAGGCGCGCTTCCACGCCTTCGAAACCGAGGCCATGCGCCGCGCCGCGCACGGCCGCCCGGCGGTTCTTCCTGGCTTGAAGGTGGCCTCATGAACTTTCCCTTTCTGGGCGCATCGGCGCAAGCGCTCATGCATCGCATCGATTGCTGGCGCTTCGCCGGCCGGCGCGCGGACTATTACGAGTACCTGGCGGCCTTGCTGTCCGGCATGCAAGGGGCGCGCACCTTGCGCGACATCTTTCTGCACGACGCCCGGCGCCACGGGCGATCCAGCCTCAGGGGCCGCTTGTCCCAGGCCTGGCTGCACGGCTTCCAGGCGGCGGGCGGCGACCTCCACGCCACCTGGGCCGGCTGTTTTTCGCCCTCCGAACTCGCCTTGATCCGCACCGCCCAGGCCCACGGCAACGCCGCCCTGGCCGAGACGCTCGCGGCCTTGTCCGGCGCGCAGCGCCTGGCCGAGCAGGCCGGCAGGATATTGTCGTCCACGCTGTGGTCTTCGGTGATCGCCATGGCGCTGCTCGCAAGCATGCTGGCGGCCGTGCCGTTGTACACCCTGCCGGGGCTGCTGCAGGCTTTCGCCGCGGTTCCGGCGTCCTTCCACGGCCCCCGCACGCAGGCGCTGTCGGCGCTTGCCGGCCTGCTGCAGGCGCACTGGCCCCTGCTGGCCGTGCTGGGGGCCGGCGGCGGCGCGCTGCTGCTGTGGTCTATTCCGAACCTGGGCGGCAGGCTGCGCCGCAAGCTCGACCGGCACATGCCGTGGCGCCTGTACCGGGACGTCCAGGCGCTGCGCTTCCTCAACTTCCAGGCCATATTGCTCGACGGCGACGAGGCCGGGCCCTTGCCCCTGCGCACGGCCCTGGCCATGCAGAAGCTGGGCGCGAGCCCATGGCTCGCCGGGCACATAGACGCCATGCTGGCGCGCATCGATTCCGGGCTCGCGGGCCCGGATACCTTCGACAGCGGCCTGATGGACCGCGAGCTGTTCTGGTTCTTCAGCGACATGGCCACGGCGCGCGGCTTGCGCGCGGGCCTGCGGCTGGGCGCCGAGCGCCTGCGCGGCCACGTCCTCGATACGCTGGCGCGCCGCGCCGCGGTCCTGCGCTGGTGCATCTTGCTGTCCTGCCTCGGCTGCCTGCTGGCGCTCGCCTTGTGGCACTACGCCGTCGTCGACGAACTGCGCCGTTCCCTCATGATTTTCTACGCAAGCCAATGAAGGCGCGCGTCACTTCCCAGGAGACCTCCATGTCCGCCATCCAGTCCCATACCCTCGTCAAGTCCAGCCAGCAGGGCCTGTCCCTGATCGAAGTCTCGATCGTCACCGCCATCGTGCTCCTGCTGGCCATCATCGGCGTGCCGGCCATAGGCGCCTATGTGGTCGAAAACAAAGTCCCCAAGGTGGGCGAGGAAATCGCGCGCTTCATCCTCCAGACCAAGGTGAACGCCTCGAACGCCACCGCCGCGCCTTACCAGGGCATCGATACGGCGAACTTCGCGAACCTGGTCCGCGACTCCAGCATATTCGCGGTGTCCGGCGAAGGCTCCACCCTGAAAGTGCTGCACGGGCTGGGCGGCGAAGGGCAGGTCAGCGTGGCGGCCGAGGAAGCCGGCGCGTCGTTCTCCATCACGCTGTCCAAGGTCCACAATGCC
>JACDJC010000712.1_pt1 | contig 35457 bp, 30 predicted proteins | sample 7454191 | NCBI WGS metagenome assembly JACDJC01 (sample SAMN14253291, study PRJNA609438) | sludge metagenome | isolation source: sludge after 25d culture with pyrite and EDTA | collected 2018-12-20
CGAACCCGCGACCTCCGGCGTGACAGGCCAGCATTCTAACCAACTGAACTACCACTCCGCACTATCTGGTGGGTGCTGTAGGGATCGAACCTACGACCACCGCCTTGTAAGGGCGACGCTCTACCGCTGAGCTAAGCACCCGAAACCAAGCGCAAGCCGCTTAGTTTAGGGCATCCTTGAGGGTCTTGCCAGCCTTGAACGCAGGTACGTTCGAGGCCTTGATCTCGATCGTTTCGTTGGTCCGCGGATTGCGACCGGTGCGTGCCGCACGCTTGCGTACCGTGAACGTACCGAAGCCCACCACCGAAACGTCCTCACCCTTCTTCAACGATTTCTGGACTGCCTCCAGATAGGCTTCCAGCGCGCGACCGGCGTCAGCCTTGGTCAGCTCGGCCTTTTCGGCAATGGCATTGATCAGATCGGTTTTGTTCATTGAAAACTCCCTCGTTCGGATTTCGCCGGCACTACCCGTCCCCGGACGGATAACGCCGACATGGATGGTTGGCTGTTGCCAGAGCCGTGACGCGACCCCGCATGACCGCGCTATCAAGCAACGCAGGGGCTGCGGTATCGCCTTTATACCAGTGCCTTGCCGCAAACCGCAACACAAGCCACAGCAACGTTTCCACCCGGTCGACAGCTCGCAAAATAGCTTGCAAAAAGGAAGCTGAAGGACTACGGAGCAACTTCGTCGACCGACGACGAAAAGGCCGGATCTCAAACCGACCACGCGGGATACATCCGCGCGACCGGAACCTGATGGGCCTCACCGGCTCAAGCTCAATGGGTCAGCGAATGCCCTTCCGCCGATTCCCCGGCGACGGCAGCCGGAGGTGTTTCGCTGGCCGGCTTGGGCTGAAGCGGACGCTCCAGCGCGACATCGAGAACCTCGTCGATCCAGCGCACCGGGTGAATATCCAGCGACGAGGTGATATTGGCCGGCATGTCGACCAGATCCTTCTTGTTATCCTCGGGAATGATTACCGTCGTGATGCCGCCACGATGCGCAGCCAGCAACTTCTCCTTGAGGCCACCGATCGGCAGTACCCGGCCGCGCAGTGTAATCTCGCCCGTCATCGCCACTTCAGAACGCACCGGCACCTTGGTCAACACTGACACCAGTGCCGTGCACATGCCAACGCCAGCGCTGGGGCCGTCCTTCGGCGTGGCTCCCTCAGGCACGTGGATGTGTACATCCAGCTTCTGGTGAAACTCAGGATCGATGCCCAGTCGGTCGGCGCGCGCGCGCACTACCGTAAGCGCCGCCTGGATCGACTCCTTCATCACGTCGCCCAGTTGACCGGTGTGCACCAGCCGGCCCTTGCCGGGAACAACGGAAGCCTCGATGCTGAGCAATTCGCCACCGACCTGGGTCCAGGCCAGCCCGGTGACCAGGCCGACTTCGTTCTGCAATTCCTTGCGGCCGAAGTCGAAGCGACGCACGCCAAGGAATTCACCCAGGTTGGCCGAATCCACCTTGATGCTGCCTGGTTCGACCTTTGCCCTGCCCTTGGCTGTCTTCGCACGAGACGACTTGGCCTTGGCTTTCTTCACCTGACCAAGGGTCAGCTCCTTCACCACTTTGCGGCAGATCTTGGAAATCTCGCGCTCCAGGTTGCGCACGCCGGACTCACGCGTGTAGTAACGCACGATGTCACGCAGTGCTTCTCCGACGATGTCGAGTTCCTCCGGCTTCAGGCCATTCGCCTTGAGTTGCTTCGGCACCAGGTATTTCTCGGCGATCCCGAGCTTCTCATCCTCGGTGTAGCCGGGGATGCGGATGACCTCCATGCGGTCCAGCAAGGGACCGGGAATGTTCAGCGAGTTCGCCGTGGCGATCCACATCACTTCGGACAGGTCCAGGTCCACCTCCAGATAGTGGTCGTTGAACGCGTGGTTCTGCTCCGGATCAAGTACCTCCAGCAGCGCCGACGACGGGTCGCCGCGAAAATCCATCGACATCTTGTCGATCTCGTCCAGCACGAACAGAGGGTTCCTGGCACCGGCCTTGTTGATGTTCTGCACGATGCGACCCGGCATCGAGCCGATATACGTGCGTCGATGGCCTCGGATCTCGGCCTCGTCACGCACGCCGCCCAGGCTCATGCGCACGAATTTGCGGTTGGTCGCCTTGGCGATCGACTGTCCCAGCGAAGTCTTGCCCACGCCAGGCGGGCCGACCAGGCACAGGATCGGTCCCTTCATCACGGACACACGCTGCTGCACGGCAAGATATTCGAGGATGCGCTCTTTCACCTTCTCCAGGCCGAAATGATCAGCGTCGAGCACTTCCTGTGCCATCTGCAGGTCCTTGCGCACCTTGCTGCGCTTCTTCCACGGCACGCCGACCAGCCAGTCGAGATAGTTGCGCACGACCGTAGCCTCGGCCGACATCGGCGACATCTGCTTCAGCTTGTTGAATTCCTGGCGCGCCTTGGCCAGCACGGCCTTGGGCATGCCAGCGGCGTCGATTTTCTTTTGCAGTTCCTCGATCTCGTTCGGGCCGTCCTCGCTGTCGCCGAGCTCTTTCTGGATCGCCTTCATCTGCTCATTGAGATAGTACTCGCGCTGGCTCTTCTCCATCTGCGACTTGACCCGGCCGCGGATGCGCTTCTCCACCTGCTGAAGATCCATCTCGCTGTCGACCAGGCCGATCAGCAATTCCAGCCGCTTGCCGACGTCCGCCGTCTCCAGCACTTTCTGCTTGTCGGCCATGCGCACGGAAAGATGGGCCGCGATGGAATCGGCCACGCGCGACGGATCGTCGATGCCGGACAGGCTCGCCAGCACTTCCGGTGGCAACTTGCGGCTTTGCTTGACCAATTGCTCGAACAGCGAAATCAGGGTGCGCGAAACCACATCCAGCTCGCGCTCCTTGGCGCTGTACACAGGCTCGATCAGGCGCGACCGCGCCGTCAGCATCCCGTCCGTCTCCCTGAAATCCTCGATCGCGACGCGTGACTGTCCCTCGACCAGCACCTTGACCGTTCCGTCGGGCAGTTTCAGCAGTTGCAGCACGCCAGCGAGCGTACCCACCTGATGCAAGTCGGAAACCTCCGGATCATCGATATCCGGGCTGGTCTGGGCGATCAGCAGGATCTGCCGCTCGCCCTCCATCGCGCTCTCCAACGCCCGCATCGATTTGTCGCGACCGACAAACAGCGGAATAACCATATGCGGATAGACCACCACATCGCGCAAGGGCAATACAGGCAGTGCATCCAGCACAACGGGAATGGGGGCTTGCTTGGCCATGAAAAGGCGATTCCTCGAATTCGGTATAGGGTTTCGTCCCGACACTGCACCGGGCGTCTCTACACGTCAAGTGGAGGCGAATGGTCGATAGCTCAAGGTTCTGGCGGTCCGGAAAAACGACGCGGCCCCGGTGACGTCACCGGAGCCGCGTGGATGGCAGGCGTGAAACGAATCAGGCGGCGGCGTCGCCGCCGTCACCCGCCACACGCTGCTGCAGGTTGCCGCGGTAGATCAAATAGGGCTCCGCCTGACCCTCGATCACCGCGTCATCCACCACCACCTTGCTGACGTGCTCCAGCGATGGCAGCTCGTACATCGTGTCAAGCAGCACCTGCTCCAGGATCGTGCGCAGGCCGCGCGCGCCGGTCTTGCGCTTGAGCGCCTTGCGTGCAATCGCCTCCAGCGCTTCGGGCCGGAACTCCAGTTCCACGTCTTCCATCTCGAACAACTTCTTGAACTGCTTGGTGACGGCGTTCTTCGGCTCGGTGAGGATCTTCACCAGCGCCGCCTCGTCCAGCTCGTCCAGGGTGGCCACGACAGGCAGGCGTCCCACGAACTCCGGGATCAGGCCAAAGCGCACCAGATCGGCAGGCTCCACGTCGGCCAGCACCTTGCCCAGGTTCTGGGTGCGTTCCTTGCTGCGCACCTCGGCGCCGAAACCGATGCCGGTGCTCTCTGAACGCTGCTGGATGACCTTTTCCAGGCCGGCAAAAGCGCCACCGCAGATAAACAGGATATTCTTGGTGTCGACCTGCAGGAACTCCTGCTGCGGATGCTTGCGGCCACCCTGTGGCGGCACCGAGGCCAGCGTACCCTCGATCAGCTTGAGCAACGCCTGCTGAACGCCTTCGCCCGACACATCGCGGGTAATCGACGGGTTTTCGCTCTTGCGCGAAATCTTGTCGATCTCATCGATATAGACGATACCCGACTGCGCCTTGTCGACGTCGTAGTCGCACTTCTGCAGCAGCTTCTGGATGATGTTCTCCACATCCTCGCCCACGTAGCCCGCTTCGGTCAGCGTGGTGGCGTCGGCGATGGTGAACGGCACGTTCAGCAAGCGCGCCAAGGTCTCGGCAAGCAGAGTCTTGCCCGAGCCGGTCGGACCGATCAGCAGGATATTGGACTTGGCCAGCTCGATATCGTCGCTCTTCTGGCGCGATTCTATCCGCTTGTAGTGGTTGTAGACGGCTACCGCCAACGCCTTCTTGGCGCGGGCCTGGCCGACCACGTACTGATCCAGCGACTCGCGGATCTCGCGTGGTTTGGGCAGCTGGGTGTGGCCGGCAGCCGCCTTCTCCTCCAGCTCCTCGCGGATGATGTCGTTGCACAGCTCCACGCATTCGTCGCAGATGAACACGGACGGACCCGCGATCAGCTTGCGTACTTCATGCTGACTCTTGCCGCAGAACGAGCAATAGAGAATCTTGCCGCTGTCGCTGGAACGCCCCTGTCGATCGTCACTCATACTCTCGATCCCGCTGATCAATCTGGTTGCGCTGCGAGAATACCACAGGCCCCCACGTCTGCCTGCAGACGCAGAGCCCATCCCGGGCGCTTGGGCAAGGTCGCTGAATCAGGCTGATTTGACTGTTTCGCCAGCGCGCCTGTCGAGTACTTCGTCGATCAGGCCGTAAGTCTTGGCATCCGGCGCGCTCATGAAGCGATCGCGCTCCATGTCCCGCTCGATCTTCTCCAGCGACTGGCCGGTGTGCTCCACATAAAGCTTGTTCAGCCGCTCGCGGATATACAGGATTTCGCGCGCCTGGATATCGATGTCGGTAGCCTGCCCCTGCGCGCCGCCGGACGGCTGGTGAATCATGATGCGGGAGTTCGGCAACGCGAAGCGCTTGCCTTTGGCTCCCGCCATCAGCAGGAACGAACCCATGCTGCAAGCCTGGCCGATGCACATGGTGCTGACTTCGGGCTTGATGAACTGCATGGTGTCGTAGATTGCCAGCCCAGCGGTCACCGCGCCACCGGGGCTGTTGATGTAGAAATTGATGTCCTTGTCCGGGTTCTCCGACTCCAGGAACAGCATCTGCGCCACGATCAGGTTGGCTACCTGGTCGTTGACCTCGCCGACCAGGAAGATCACCCGTTCCTTCAGCAGGCGCGAGTAGATGTCGTAGGAGCGTTCGCCGCGAGCCGTCTGCTCGACGACCATCGGTACCAGGTTGAGATTCGTGATGGGGTCCATGGTCATGCTCGCGGCTTGGGAGTGGATGGGCCTGGCTTGCGTCAGGCGTTGGCCGGGCGCATGACGTCATCGAAGCTCAGATCCTGCCGGGTGGTGTTGGCGTGCTCGGCCACCCACTCGGCCACCTGATCTTCCATGACGCGGTTTTGCAGCCCTGACATCAACTGGGGGTCGTTGTTGTAGAGTTCAATGACCTTTTCAGGCTCCTCGTAGGTCGAAGCGACCGCAGCCAACTGCTCGGCAACGCGCTTGCGGTCGATCTTGAGTTTCTGCTTGCGCGCGATCTCGCCCATCAACAGGCCGGCAATCACCCGCTTGCGGGCTATCGGTACGGCAGAATCGATCAACTGCTGCGGCGGCTGCTGACCTTCGGGGATGCTGCCAGCAGCCAGGCTGCGCGCCTCGGACTGCACCATCATCTTCGGCACGTCCAGGTTGTCATGTGCATCGGCCAGCTTCCCCGCCACTTCGGACTTCAGGCGCGCCATCAGGGCTGCATTGAGTTCACGCTCCAGGTTCGCGCGAACCTCCTTGCGGAACGTCGCCAGGTCACCGTCCTCGATACCGAACAGCTTGGCGAACTCTCCGTCGATCTCGGGAAGCTTCGGCTCTTGCACCTTGATCACATGGAAACTGACCTGGGCGGTCTTGCCGGCCAGTTGGTCATTGCGGAAATCTTCGGGGAATACGATCTCCACGTCGAATTTGTCGCCGGCCTGGTGGCCGGTCAAGGCTTCGTCCAACGCGGCAAACAGCGTGCCGGATCCAAGTACGCTGCCCGCACGCTCCTGGCCCTCGGCCGGGAAGCGGTAATCGCCAGCCGTAGCAGAGTACTCGAACATCACGAAATCGCCTTCAACCGAGGCGCGATCGACTTCGCTGAAGCTGCGCCGCTGCTGGCGCAGCGTTTCCAACATCCGGTCGATGTCGGCGTCGGTAACCTCGGCGGATGCACGATGGATCTCCAGCGTGCTCACGTCGATCTCGGGGAACTGCGGCATGATCTCGAACGTGGCAGTATACGCAATCTCGCCATTCTCGGGCTTGCCGGTGGTATCGATCGCCGGATTGGCGATCGGCTGCAGCTTTTCCTGCTCCACCGCCTCGCGCAGCGTGCTGCCGATCAGGTCGGACAGGACTTCACCGCGCACCTGCTCGCCGAAACGCTGCTTGATGACCGTCGCGGGTACCTTGCCGGGCCGAAACCCCTTCAGGCGGACCGTGCGACCCATTTCCGCGATCCGCGCGCTGACCTGCGTCTCGAACCGCTCCGCGGGAAATTTCACCGTGAGCTTGCGCTCCAGCGAACCGACATTCTCAACCGAAACCTGCATGACGTCTCCTGGTACTACTTTTGTGTTGTGGCCCTGCCACAGGCGCCATGGCGGAGCTACCGCCTGCAAAACCGAACGAAAACCGGGTGGACATGGTGCGAAAGGGGGGACTCGAACCCCCACGGGGTTACCCGCTGGAACCTAAATCCAGTGCGTCTACCAATTCCGCCACTCTCGCGATGCCGCCACCATGACCGAAACGCGCGCAGCCACCTTGCCGGCACGACCATCAGTCGCTGCTGATCGCGCTTCCGAAAACCGGACCCCGCCCACCCAAGTCAATGATTCCCTTGTACGAAAGCAGACCATTTTACGGTTGCACGGCCTTGCAGCACAAGCGCCGGGCACCGCCAGATGAAGCGGAACCCGTCGGCGCACGCCCTGCGCTCCAGCGCCCGTATGCAACGACCGACCCGTCGTCGCCAAGACCATCCGCGCTGCAAAGCAAAACGCCGACCGCTGGGCTGGCGATCGGCGTCTTGCTGCATTGGTGGGCCGTGAAGGATTCGAACCTTCGACCAATTGATTAAGAGTCAACTGCTCTACCAACTGAGCTAACGGCCCATTGACTGGGATGTGCCCGGAATCCCGGGGTGAAATTGGGGTGGATGATGGGATTCGAACCCACGACAACCGGAATCACAATCCGGGACTCTAACCAGCTGAGCTACATCCACCATCGTTTGATACTGGCGCGCCCGACAGGATTCGAACCTGCAACCCTCGGCTTAGAAGGCCGATGCTCTATCCGGTTGAGCTACGGGCGCAGTCATCACCGATAGAACGTGTTGCTGGTCGGGGCAGAGGGATTCGAACCCCCGACTTTTGCGTCCCAAACGCAACGCTCTACCAGACTGAGCTATACCCCGCTTTCGAAATCCTCGACAGCATCCGCCACAGAAGCCTTCGAATGTTACGGGTGGCGCCTGGCCCAGTCAATCCGTATGGAAGCACACCATGCCACCTGAAACCACCGCCTTCACCGCCACCAGCCACACGTTGCGATGAAAACGAAACGGGGTGCAAGCACCCCGCTTCACCGAATGAAAATGGTGCGCCCGGAGAGATTCGAACTCCCGACCACCTAGTTCGTAGCCAGGTACTCTATCCAACTGAGCTACGGGCGCACTGAAAAAGTTCAGCTTCACGCGTTGATGCCTTGGCATCGAGGCGCTGAAGCAAGAAGCGGAATTATTCAGACTCCGCACGCAGGCGTCAACCCTTTTCGTGAAATTTCTTCATCTGTCGTTCGATACTTCATCGCACAACATCTCATGCACCGCGTTTTCGCATGCAGACGAGGCTACGGTCCGCACCTGCGACGCGAAGGCGAACCATCGAAAGTCCACCTTCGCTGATCACTGCATCAACCGCCCCATCCATGTGGACTCAACCATCCACACCCGTGCGATTCTGCGCGGCCGGATCACCGACCTTGCCCACCGACGCGTTTGCGTCACCCTTCGGCGGCGGAGGTGGTGGTACTGATCCGCTCGGCAAATCCTTGGTCCAGTCAGCCGGGGGCCCGGGTTGACGCCCGGCCATGATGTCGTCGATCTGGTGCGCGTCGATGGTCTCGTACTGCAGCAAGGCCTCGGCCATGGCGTGCAGCTTGTCCATGTTCGCGGTCAACAGCTCCGTACTGCGCGCATAGGCACGATCGAGGATGTCGCGTACCACTTCATCGATCTTGCTTGCCGTCTCGTTCGAGATGCTCTTGTGCTGGGTCACCGAGCGGCCCAGAAACACCTCGTCCTCGTCCTCACCGTAGGTGATTGGACCAAGTTCGTCGGAAAGGCCCCACTTGGTCGCCATGTTGCGTGCCATCTTGGTGGCACGCTCGATGTCGTTGGAGGCTCCGGTGGTGACCTTGTCCGCGCCGAAGATCAGTTCCTCGGCCACCCGCCCGCCGTAGAGCGAGCACAACTGCGACTCGATCGCCACCCGGTTAAGGCTGTACTTGTCGCCCTCGGGCAGATACATGGTGACGCCCAGTGCTCGCCCGCGGGGGATGATGGTGACCTTGTAGACCGGATCATGCTCGGGCACCAACCGACCGACGATCGCATGGCCAGACTCATGGTAGGCGGTGAGCTTCTTCTCGTCCTCGCTCATGGCCAGCGAGCGCCGTTCGGTGCCCATCAGTATCTTGTCGCGCGCCTTGTCCAAGTGGACCATGCGCACTTCGCGAGCGTTCTCGCGCGCGGCAAACAATGCGGCCTCGTTGACCAGGTTGGCCAAGTCCGCGCCGGAGAAACCCGGCGTACCACGCGCAATCGTCATCGCATTGACGTCGCTGGAAATCGGCACCTTGCGCATATGCACCTTGAGGATCTGCTCTCGGCCCCGTACGTCAGGCAAGCCGACTACCACCTGGCGATCGAAGCGGCCCGGACGTAACAGGGCGGGGTCCAGTACATCAGGGCGGTTCGTGGCGGCGATCACGATGACGCCTTCGCTTCCCTCGAAGCCGTCCATCTCGACCAGCAACGCGTTCAAGGTCTGTTCGCGCTCATCATGTCCGCCACCGAGACCGGCACCACGATGGCGACCGACCGCGTCGATCTCGTCAATGAAGATGATGCAGGGTGCGTGCTTCTTGGCCTGCTCGAACATGTCGCGCACGCGGCTGGCGCCGACGCCGACGAACATCTCGACGAAGTCGGAGCCTGAAATCGAGAAGAAAGGCACTTTGGCCTCGCCAGCAATGGCCTTCGCCAGCAACGTCTTGCCGGTGCCGGGCGGACCCACCATCAGTACGCCACGCGGAATCTTGCCGCCGAGCTTCTGGAAGCGCCCCGGGTCGCGCAGGAACTCGACCAGCTCCCCGACCTCCTCCTTCGCCTCGTCGCAGCCGGCGACGTCACTGAAATTGACCTTGATCTGGTCCTCGCCCTGCAGCTTGGCGCGCGAACGGCCGAAGCTCATCGCGCCGCGACCACCGCCACCAGACTGCATCTGGCGCATGAACCAGATGAACACGCCCACGATCAGCAGCACCGGCAGCCAGCTCACCAGCAGACCAATCAGCGAGAAGCCCTGGGAAGGATCCTGGCGCACTTCCACGCCCTTGTCCTGCATCTGCTTGACCACCGCATTGGTGGAAAAGCCGAGCATCGGCGCGACCGTGCGAAACGCGCTACCGTCCTTCAACTTGCCGCTGATGGTGGCGGGCTGATCCGCGCTGATCGTAGCACTGGAGATATTGCCACTCTCCACGTTCTGCACGAACGTGCTGTAGGCCAGATCCGATGAACGGCTGCCCTGCGGATTGAAGCTCTCGAACACGGTGAACAGAACCACCGCGATGATCACCCAGAGCAATACGTTTTTCGCTGTTTCATTCATGCAAAGTACTCGCCAGTGACACTGCGGAAGGCTTGCGCCTCGTCGCCAGTGCATACACCTCGCGCGAACGAGCGCGCGAAGCCTTGGGTTTGCGCATGGTCACGCGACCGAAGTCTGCACGCAAGCTGCGCAAATAATCGTCAAAACCGACTCCCTGGAACAACTTGATCAGGAAGGAACCGCCTGGCTTGAGCCATTGCCGACTGAAATCCAGCGCCAGCTCGGCCAGAGCCATCGCACGGTTCTGGTCAGCCAGCGCCACACCACTCATGTTGGGGGCCAGATCGCACAGTACAAGATCCAGCCGGCACCCTTCCAAACGGGCTTCCAGCTCACGCAGTACCGACTCTTCGCGGAAATCACCCTGCAGGAAATCCACGCCGGCAATACTCTGCATCGGCAGGATGTCCAGCGCGAACACCTTGCCACTGTCGCCAAGCCGGTTGCGCACCAGCTGCGACCAACTGCCCGGGGCCGCACCAAGATCCACCACATTGATTCCGGGCTTCAGCAGCCGGTCGCGTTCTATCAGCTCTTCAAGTTTATATACCGCACGTGAACGCAAGCCCTCGGCCTGGGCTTTCTTGACATATTCGTCGTTGAAATGTTCACGCAGCCAGACTGCGCTGCTCTTGCTGCGGGCCATATCGGGGGGACGCCATCTGAATGGGGCGGAGTCGCTACATGATACCCTGTGCAGTCTGTTGACCGTGAACCTGGCCCGCCGCATGTCCCTTACCTCGACGCAGATCCATTACCTGCGCAGCCTTGCCCATGACCTGAGCCCGGTGGTGCTGCTCGGCAACAAGGGCGCGACCGACGCCGTGGTGAAGGAACTGGACCAGGCGCTGGGCATACACGAACTGGTGAAAGTGAAACTCTCCGGCGGCGACAAGGACGAGCGACAGGCGCAAATCGACGTGCTCGCCGCGGGCACGCAAGCGCAGAAGATCCACCAGATCGGCCATGTCGTGGTACTTTTCAGGCGCAACGACGACCAGCCCAAAATCGCGCTGCCCCGCTGATGGATCTCACACTGCACCACCCCGAAGGTTATCTGCTGGTGCGTCGTGTCAACGCACGCTGCGTCACCCTGGTCGATCGCATCATTGAGCACAGCTTCCTGCTTACCCCGGCCGGCGTTACCGAACCCTGGCAGATCGACGCGGCCGAAAGCCTGGAAGCCGGACACGTCGAAACGCTGCTCGCGTTGAAGCCGGAACTGGTAATCATTGGTACCGGTGAGCACCAGGTTTTCCCGGCAGCGGCCTTCATGGCAGGCTTCCTGCGCAAGGGCATTGGCATCGAGGTGATGGACAATGCCGCCGCTGCGCGCACCTACAACCTGCTGGCCGGCGAGGACCGCCAGGTGGTTGCCGGATTCATCCTGCCGACGGCTTGATCATGCTTGACGCGGCGTGATTTGACCGGATTCAGCCGCAGGCGTATTCAGCGCGGCGGCAGATAATTCAGTGGATCGACCGGGTTGCCATTGTTGCGGATCTGGAATTCGAGTTCGTTGCGGGGCGCACCGGTGGAACCCATCTCGGCAATCTGCTGTCCGCCCACTACCCGCTCGCCTTCCTTGACCAGCCGCTTGCGGTTGTGGCCATAGGCGGACAGGAAACTGTCGTTGTGCTTGATGATCACCAGTTCGCCGTAGCCGACCAGGCCATTGCCGCTGTACACCACCACGCCATCGGCGGCAGCACGTACGGCGTCGCCGGACTGGCCCGCAATCTCGATGCCGGGAATCGCGTCGCTGCTCTTGAAACGGCTGATGACCTTGCCGTCGACCGGCCAGCGCCAGTTCACTCCGCCGACTGCACGCGTTGCGCCAGCGGCTGCCGGCTTGGGTGGGGGCGCTGCGGCCGGTACCGGCGTGGCGGCTACGCCAGCCACCGGCACCGTCTCCGACGCGCCGGCCACGGCCGGTTGAGGATGCGGCGCAGCTGTAACAGGCCCGGGTGAAGACACCGGTGACGATGCTGGCGGTGTGGCGGCCACCGGCGTGAATACCGGCGCACCTGCGGCTGACGCACGGCCCGGCGCCGCGGAACGGGATGGCGACAACGTCAACCGTTGCCCCGGCCAGATGGTGTAAGGCGCAGCGATACCGTTCCACTGCGCGAGGTCACGAAAATCCACCCCCTTGCGAAACGCAATCGAATAGAGCGTGTCGCCCTTCACCACCACGTAACTGCCACCGGGAATCGGGGTGCGCGCCAGCGTCGCTGATCGCACCTGACTGGAGGAAGCTCCGCTCCCCGACGTGGGCTCGATCAGCACCGAACTGCGCATGGTGCCGCAGCCGGCAAGCCAGGCTGACAAGGCGATCAGGGGCAAGAAACGAACAGATTGATCCATACGTGCCAGCATACCGAGGCGGGCCGGCATTTTCATGCGTGGCGAGCCCTGCAGCGCGGCCATCAGCGCGTCCACAGCCACCACGCCAGCAACAGCACCAGCAGCACCAGCGCGACCCGGCCGATCCATTCGATATTTCGATGCAGCATGCGCTCGGCACGCTCGCCAAACAGCCGGATCAACAGGGCCAGCAGCCATACCCGCTTGCCACGACCCACGGCGATGCAAGCCAGAAACGGCAAGAACGGCACGCCGACGATGCCGGCGGCCCAGGTCACCAGCTTCATCGGGATCACCGGCTGCAATGCCGCCAGCGTCAGCGCGCCGAGCATGGCCAGCCAATGCTGGTTCATGTCGGTGCGCAGGTTCTCCACCCAGATCGTGATGACCTGCTGCATGTGCACGCTCAGCAGTGGCCTCACCGCCTCGTACGCCCAGTGCCCCAGCGCGTAGCCGACCATTGCGCCAAGCAGGGAAAACAGCAGCGATATGTTGGCGTAGAAGAACGCCCTGTGCCGCTTGCCCAGCATCATCGGCGCCAGCATCACTTCCGGCATGATCGGAAAAATGAAGGACTCGAAAAAACTCAGCGCGCACAGATAGTGCACCGCGCGTGGCGCGCGTGCCCAGACCAGTGCTCTCGCGTAGAACGTCTCGAACAGACGCATCAACCGATGCCGCCGAGCAGCGGCACAAAACTGACCGCGCCCAGCTCTTCCAGCGCAAAGTCTCCCTGGCCATCCCCGCGCATACGAATCAGGTTCTGCCGGCTGGGCGAGCCCACCGGGGCCACCAGCACGCCGCTCGGACTGAGTTGGTCGAGAATCCGTTGCGGGATGGTGTCGCCGGCCGCGGTGAGGATGATCGCGTCGAACGGCGCCTCCTCCGGCCAGCCCAGTTTGCCGTCGTCATGACGCGAGCGCAGGTTGGTCAGGCCGAGCTGGCGGAATCGGCGGCGCGCCTGGCGCAACAGCGCCTCGATCCGCTCGACCGTGTACACCTCGCCGACCAGTGCGGCCAGCACGGCGGCCTGGTAACCGGAGCCGGTGCCGATCTCCAGCACCTTGCGCGGCATGTCCCGTTGCCCCTCGAAATGCTCCAGCATGGCCTCGGTCATGCGTGCCACCACCCACGGTTGCGAGATGGTCTGGCCATGTCCGATCGGCAGGGCATCGTTTTCATAGGCGCGCGAATGCAGCGCCTGATCGATGAAATGATGACGCGGCACATTGCGGATCACCTCGATCACGCGGGGATCGCGGATGCCCCCCTCCTGCAGAAGCGCAGCGAGTCGATCCCGCGCGCGCTGTGAAGTCATCCCCTCGCCCTTGAGCTGGGCCGCCGGCAACGGATAGGTGTTCATCGCTCAGGCAGCCTCGTCCTTCTTGTTCTTGTTTTTCACCATCTCGCCGCTCAGCGCCTCCATCCAACTGCTGACCTTCTCCAGCGCCTGGAACCGCGTCAGGTCGACGTGGATCGGCGTGACCGAGACGAAACCGCGCCGGACCGCGTTGAAATCCGTACCCGGCCCGGCGTCGTCCACCTCGCCAGCCGGCCCGATCCACCAGATCGGTCGTCCGCGTGGATCAGTCTGCGCGATGCACGGCGCGGAGCGATGGCGCCGACCCAGTCGGGTCACTTCGAAACCCTCGATCTTCGCCCACGGCCGGTCCGGCACGTTGACGTTGAGAATGGTGTCGGCAGGCAGCGGATCGACCAGCAGACGTTGCATCAGCAGTAGCACCGCCTGGGCCGCGGAGTCGTAGTGCACGCCTTTGTGATCCTCGCTGACCAGCGACACGGCGATCGCCGGCAGACCAAGAAAGCGCCCCTCCATCGCCGCCGACACCGTGCCGGAATAAATCACGTCATCGCCCAGGTTGGCCGAGTTGTTGATCCCGGACACCACCATGTCGGGTTCTTCGTCGAGCAAGCCGGCCAGCGCCAGGTGAACGCAATCGGTGGGGGTACCGGCCACGCGATAGTAACCGTGGCCCATCGGCAGCACCCTGAGCGGTGCGTCGAGGGTGAGCGAATTGCTGGCCCCGGAGCGATCCCGATCCGGCGCCACCACGGTCACCTCGCCCACCGCCCGCAAGCGCTCTGCCAACACGCGGATGCCTGGCGCATCCACGCCATCGTCGTTGCTGACCAGAACTCGCATGATGCTCCGCCGAAGACTGACTGTGCCACCAACCCGTCCGTGGCCACTGCTTGATGACAGCAAGTCTACCGTAGCGTGCGCGCTGTTTCACTTGGATGCGCACCGGCATGTTCGCATCTGGCTAGGATGGACACATGAAACGGCGTATTCCCCCCCGGATCACCGACGACGACCGCCGGCTGTTCCGCGAAGCGATCGGCGACGTGCAGCGACTCGACCCGGTTGAGCCCCCGCCGGCTGCCGGCAAACCCGCGCCGCACCCGCACATGCTGGAGGCCGACGAGGCGGCCGTGCCGGGCGAACTCCTGGACATGGCCTTCGATCCCGCCTTGCTCGAAGTGGGCGAGGAGCTCAGTTATCTGCGTGACGGTTATCCACCCAAACTGCTGCGCCAGCTCAAGCGCGGCCACTTCAGCGTGCTGGACGAGATCGACCTGCACCAGATGAATGCTGCCGCGGCACAAGCCAGCATCATCGCGTTCCTGGCCGAAGCCGGGCAGACGGGCATCCGCTGCGTGCGCATCATCCACGGCAAAGGCCTGCGCTCGAAGGCGGCCGGTCCGGTGCTGAAGGCACTCACCGACCGCATGCTGCGTCGGCGTGACGATGTCATTGCGTTCGCATCCGCGCGACCGGCGCAAGGTGGTACCGGTGCCGTGGTAGTGCTGCTCAAGCGCTGACCTACCGGCTTCCACTCTCGCAGGAGCCCGTTGGTGCACGATGCTTTTTGGCCGGAAATCGGGAATCACGAGAGCTGGAGCAAGAGCATCGCCCGCCAGCGGGCTCCTGCGAGAGCGGGGGTGGCAGGGCCAGTTCGCGCACGATCACGGTGGCATATGCGCCGGCCGGTAATTCGAATGACATTTCCAGCGCCGCGTCGTCCAGCCAACGCCAACGCATATGCTCAGGCATCAGTCGCAGCGGACGACGCTCGTGGTCCATGCGCGCAGCGGTCAGGCCGGCCACCAGATCCTCGTTCAACGTGCCAATCCCGCGTTCCAGCGCACCGGCCTCGGCTTGCGTCGGTGGTTCGCCCTGCCCCCACAACGGGCCGGACGGATGGATGTCGCCGCGCGCCAATCGTTCGGCCAGCGCCGCGTCGAACGGCTCCGGACCGAACCACGAGCGTGAACCGGCCAGCGACCAGACCTCGCCCTCCATGGCCATATCCCACTGGCCGCGCTCGACGCGAGCTGCCAGCACCTCGTTGAAAATCTGCGAACGCGCCGCCGACAACAGCATCGAGCGCTGGCTGCGATCCACCCGACGCCCACCAAACATCGCGCGTGCCTGCGCCACGTTGCCGCCTTGGCGACCGAAGCGCTGCTCACCGAAATAATTCGGCACCCCGCGGCGGGCTATCTGCTGAAGTACCTCTTCCGCGTTCGCCCGATCGCCCTGCACGTCTCGCAACACCAGCACGAAACGATTGCCGCGCAAGGCACCCCGCTTGAGCTTGCGTGAATGGCGAATGGCCGCCAACACCTTGACCTCCGGGTGCGGAAAGGTCGACCAGTCCGGGTCGGGCCGACCAGCCAATTGCACCGAAAAGGTCTGTCGGGTCACCGCGTGGCGGTCTTTCATGCCGGCATAGCCGACCGCCACCTGCGGTACGCCGGCAAACTTCGCCAGTTCGCGGGCGACCCAGTCAGTGTTCGCACCGCGCTTTTCCACCCACAACAGCAGATGCTCGCCGGCACCGTCGGCGTCGTAGCCGAGGATCTCCTCGACCTGGAAATCCTCGGGGCTGACGCGCAAGCACGCGGTCAACGGTGGTGTACCGCAGGCGTAGGGGAGTTCGAACATGGGAATCTTCGGTGGGCGGAGACGCCTATCGTAGCAAGCGGCAACGTGCCAGCCGCGGAAGGCGGTGTCTGGTTCCTCGGAGGTGTGTCAGCGCTGCCTACAGCAGGAAAATCGTGGCAAGGCCGAGAAAGATGAAGAAGCCGCCGCTGTCGGTCATTGCCGTGATCAGCACGCTCGAACCCAGCGCCGGATCGCGACCGAACCGGGTCATGAGCATCGGGATACCGACGCCGGCGAATGCCGCCAACAGCAGATTCAGGATCATCGCCGCCGTCATCACCAGGCCCAGCGACGCACTATCGTAAAGCAACCACGCGACCACGCCGATGACCCCGCCCCACACCAGCCCGTTCAGCAACGACACGGTCAGTTCCTTGCGCCACAGCCGCTTCGCGCTGTCGAGGCTGATCTGGTTCAACGCCAGCGCACGCACGATCATGGTGATGGTCTGATTGCCGGAGTTGCCGCCGATGCCGGCCACGATCGGCATCAGCGCGGCCAGCGCCACCAGCCGCTCGATCGAACCCTCGAACAGGCTGATCACCCGTGAGGCGATGAAGGCCGTCATCAGGTTGATCGCCAGCCACAACCAGCGGTTCTTGATCGAGGCCCACACGGAGGCAAAGATGTCCTCCTCCTCGCGCAGGCCGACCCGGCCGAGGGCTTCGCTCTCGCTCTCCTCACGGATCACGTCGACCATGGCGTCGATGGTGATGCGGCCGATCAGGTGGCCACGCTGGTCGACTACCGGCGCGGTCACCAGGTCATAGCGCTCGAACGCCTGGGCCACTTCGTTGGCGTCGTCGGTAGGGTGGAAGGTGTTGACGTCCGGCGCCATCACCTCGCTGACCATCTTCTCGGGAGGATTCACCAGCAGCCAGTGCAGCGGCAGCACACCGGTGAGCAGGTTGTCCTGGTTGATCACGAACAGCTTGTCGGTCTGCGGCGGCAATTCGTCCCATCGGCGCAGGTAACGCAGCACCACCTCCAGGCTCACGTCCTCGCGGATCGTGACCATCTCGAAATCCATCAGCGCGCCGAGCTGATCTTCTTCGTAGGACAGCGCCGATTGCACCTGCTCGCGTTGCTGCGAGTCAAGGCTCGCCATCAGCTCGGGCAGCACCGACGTGGGCAGGTCCTCGACCAGGTCGGCGAGCTCGTCGGCATCCAGCGGCTCCACCGCAGCCAGGATCTCATGACGATCCATGTCCGCGATCAGCGAATCGCGCACCGCATCGGAAACTTCCAGAAGGATCTCGCCGTCGCGATCGGCCTTGATCAGTTGCCAGACCGCAAGACGTTCATCGAGCGGCAGCGATTCCAGGATGAAGGCAATGTCGGCCGGATGCAGTTCGTCGAGCTGCTGGCGCAGAGCCTCCTGCGCCGAAACGGGCAGCGCTTCGCCCTCGCGCGGACGCAGCAATTCGAGCACCGCCTCGAGCTGGCTGTGCAGCCGGTGCGTGGGGCGGTGGGTTTCGATCTCGCTCACTTGCGCTCCAGCAGCACGCACGCCTGCGCGGCAATCCCTTCGCCACGGCCACAGAAACCCAGCGTTTCGGTAGTGGTGGCCTTGACGCTGATGCGGCCGATGTCGGTGGCCAGGTCTGCGGCCAGGATTTCCCGCATGGCCTGCGCGTGCGGCGTCACCTTCGGCGCCTCGCCGATCACCGTGATGTCGGCATTGCCCAGTACGTAACCTTGCTGCGCCATCAGCTGTGCCGCATGACGCAGGAACTGCCGGCTGTCGGCATCGCGCCAGCGCAGGTCCGACGGCGGAAAGTGCTGACCGATGTCGCCCAGTGCCAGCGCGCCGAAAATCGCATCGCACAAGGCATGGATCACCACGTCGCCGTCCGAATGGGCCAGCAGACCGCGAGTGTGCGGCACGCGCACACCGCCGAGGACGACATGATCACCGTCGCCGAACGCGTGTACATCGAAACCGCTGCCTATCCTCATTACTGTGTCCTTGCGAGCAGGAACTCGGCAAGCGCAAAATCCGCCGCCGTAGTCACCTTGATGTTGTCTTCGGCGCCCTCGACCAGCAAGGGCGAGAAGCCCGCCAGTTCCATCGCCATCGCCTCGTCGCTGACGCTCACCCCACGGCGAGCCGCCTCGCGCAGCGCCGCCGACAAGGGGCCGCGCCGGAACATTTGCGGCGTGAAGGCGCGCCAGCGATGTTCCCGCGACTCGGTGCGTGCGACGCGCTCTGCCGCGTCGGCGTGCTTCAGTGTGTCACGCAACGGAGCAGCAAGCAGCCCGCCATCAGTCTTCGCCGCCAGCTCGATCAATTTTCCGATGTCTGCCAGCCGCACGCAGGGGCGCGCGGCATCATGCACAAGTACGAAATCGGCATCGCCCACGGCATCGGGCAAGGCCGCAAGGCCCGCCAGCACGGATTCGCTGCGCTCCGCACCGCCTGTCGCAGCAAGAATCGGCTTGCCGTGCAGCGTGCTCAAGCCTGGCCAGTACCGGTCTCCGGCCGCCAGCGTCACCAGCAGGCCAGCAATCCGTGGGTGCGCCACGAGGCGCTCCAGCGTGTGCTCGATCAGCGGCTTGCCAGCCAGCAACTGGTATTGCTTGGGTCGGTCTCCGCCCGCGCGCGTGCCATGACCGGCGGCCGGCACCACGCACCACATGGTCGGAACCATCATGGCTGCCCGCTGGACGCGGGCGCAGCGGGTGCACTAGCCGACCGCGCCGGCTGTTCGACCACCTGGTAGAACACTTCGCCGGGCTTGATAAGCCCCAGTTCCGTACGCGCGCGCGCCTCGACCGCCTGGTCGCCATGCTTGAGATCATGTACGTCGGCAGCAAGCGCCTGATTGCGCTTCAGCAGCCGGGCATTGTCGTCCGTCTGTTTCTTCACCGCGATACGCAAGCTGTCCACCTCCTGCATGCTGCCGCTGCCGAACCACAGCTTGAGCTGCAACCCGACCAGCAACAACAACAAAAGCAGGACGATCCAGCGCAGCATGTGCAGGGAACCCCCTCAGCCAGGCAAACGCGTGAGATTGGGGAACGCGTTGCGGCCGGCGTAACGGGCAGCGCTGCCCAGTTGTTCCTCAATGCGCAGCAACTGGTTGTACTTGGCCACACGGTCACTGCGGCACAGCGAACCGGTCTTGATCTGGGTGGCCGTGGTGGCCACTGCGATGTCGGCGATGGTGGTGTCCTCGGTCTCGCCGGAGCGGTGCGAGACTACCGCCGAATATTTCGCCGCATCGGCCATGGCAATGGCTTCCAGCGTCTCGGAAAGCGTGCCAATCTGGTTGACCTTGATCAGGATCGAGTTGGCGATGTGCTTCTCTATCCCTTCGCGGAATATCGCCGGGTTGGTCACGAACAGATCGTCGCCGACGACCTGGACACGATCGCCGATCGCATCGGTGAGCAGCCTCCAGCCGTCCCAGTCGCCTTCGGCCATGCCGTCCTCGATGGTGATGATCGGGTACTGCTTCGCCCAGCTGGCCAGCAACTCGACAAACTCGGCCGGACCGTACTGCTTGCCTTCGCCAGCGAGGTGATATTTGCCATCCTTGTAAAACTCGGAACTGGCGGCGTCGAGACCGAGCAGAATTTCGGTGCCGACCTTGTAACCGGTCTTGCCGATGGCCTCGAGGATGGTGTCCAGCGCCTCGACGTTGGAGCGCAGGTTGGGCGCAAAACCACCCTCGTCGCCCACCGCCGTGCTGAGGCCACGACCGTGCAGCACGCTCTTCAGGGCATGGAAAATCTCGGCACCGGCGCGCAGTGCCTCGGCGAAGTTCGGCATGCCGACCGGCAGCACCATGAACTCCTGCACGTCGATATTGTTGTCCGCGTGCTCGCCACCGTTGATGATGTTCATCATCGGGACCGGCAAGGCACCCGGCTTGCCACCGGACAGGTATGCCCACAGTGGCTCATCGCGCGAGGTCGCCACGGCATGTGCCGTCGCCAACGAGACACCAAGCAGCGCATTGGCGCCCAACTTGCCCTTGTTCGCCGTGCCATCCAGTGCAATCAGCTTCGCATCCAGGCCGTTCTGGTCGAGCGCATCGAAGCCCTTCAGCGCATCGGCGATCGCACCGTTGACGTTGGCCACCGCGTTCCTCACGCCCTTGCCGCCATAACGTGACTTGTCGCCATCACGCAGTTCCACCGCCTCACGCGAACCGGTCGACGCACCGCTGGGCACCGCAGCCCGGCCAAGGCTGCCGTCGGCCAGTGTGATTTCGGCCTCCAGCGTGGGGTTGCCGCGCGAGTCAAGGATTTCTCGGGCGTGGATGTGGGTGATCGTCGTGGTCATGGTGATCCGCAGTCTAGGGTTGAGTGTTCGCCGCAGGAATCCGCTGGCGGGCGATGCTCTGGCGCTGATGTTGCATCATTCATTCAGGGCCAGAGCATCGCCCGCCAGTGGGCTCCTACGGCAGCAAGTCCTGTTCGAGGAATCGGTGTCGCTTGGTCACCGCGTCCAGTTCCAGCAAAATTTCCAGCAACGCCTCCATCTTGTCCAGCGGCCAGGAATTGGGGCCGTCGGAAAGTGCCTTTGACGGATCGGGATGCGTCTCGGCAAACAGGCCCGCCACGCCGACCGCCACCGCAGCGCGCGCCAATACCGGCACGAACTCGCGCTGTCCGCCCGAGATGGCGCCCTGGCCGCCGGGCAGTTGCACCGAATGGGTGGCGTCGAACACCACCGGGCACCCGGTCTCGCGCATCACGCTGAGCGAGCGCATGTCCGACACCAGGTTGTTGTAACCGAAGCTGGTGCCGCGTTCGCACACCATGATGTCGTCGTTGCCGGCGGACTTCGCCTTGGCCACCACATGCTTCATGTCCCAGGGCGCCAGGAACTGCCCCTTCTTGATGTTCACCGGCTTGCCGGCGCGCGCCACCTTCTGGATGAAATCGGTCTGCCGACACAGGAAGGCCGGCGTCTGCAGCACATCCACCACCGCGGCGACTTCGTCCATCGGAGTGTATTCGTGCACATCGGTAAGCACCGGCACGCCGATCTGGCGCTTCACCTCGCCCAGGATGCGCAGCCCCTCTTCCAGCCCCGGTCCACGGAAGCTTTCGCCCGAGGAACGGTTCGCCTTGTCGAAACTCGACTTGAAGATGAAGTTCACACCGAGCCGGCCGGTGATCTCCTTCAACGTTCCGGCGGTGTCGACCTGCAGTTGCTCGGACTCGACCACACAGGGGCCGGCGATCAAGAACAGGGGCTGGTCAAGCCCGACATTGAACCCGCAAAGCTTCATGCACAAATCCTGTGGTCGTCATTCCCGCGCCAGCTGTGGCCGTCATTCCCGCGCATGCGGGAATCCAATTTCCAGGCGTACCTCGGAGCACCATGGGTTCCCGCGTGCGCGGGAATGACGGTACCGGCGATCTCGCACTCGCCCATCATGTCACGCGGTTGCCTGCGTGCCCGCCAACCGCTCGCCCTCGCGCACGGCCTTGTATTCGCGTGCGGCCTGTACGAAGCCGCTGAACAACGGGTGGCCATCGCGCGGGGTCGAGGTAAATTCGGGGTGCGCCTGGCAAGCCAGGAACCAGGGATGCTGCTGTTGCGGCAACTCAACGATCTCCACCAGCAGATCGTCCATCGACTTGCCTGAAATCACCAGACCCAGATCCTCGAACGATTGCCGGTAGCGGTTGTTGAACTCGTAGCGGTGACGATGGCGCTCGCGCACCACGTCCTGCCCGTACATGGTGCGCGCCAGCGTGCCCGCCTTCAGGCGGCATTCCTGCGATCCCAGGCGCATGGTGCCGCCAAGGTCGGAGCGGTCGCTGCGTTGCTCTACCTCCCCGCTGGCCGTCGTCCATTCGGTGATCAGGGCGATCACCGGATCGGGCGTGTTGCGATTGTTCTCGCTGGAATCGGCATCGACCAGCCCGGCGACGTGCCGCGCGAAATCCACCACTGCGGCATGCATGCCGTAGCAGATGCCGAAATACGGCACCCCGTGCTCACGCGCGAACCTGGCGGCCAGTACCTTGCCCTCGAAACCGCGCTTGCCGAAACCGCCGGGCACCAGGATCGCGTCGGCCTGGCCCAGCACCTTGGCCGCGCCCTCAGCCTCAACCTGCTCGGAATCGATCCAGTCCAGGTTCACCCGCGTGCGCTGCTTGATGCCGCCATGGCGCAGGGCCTCGCCCAGCGACTTGTAGGCATCCTTGTGCTCGACATATTTGCCGACGATGGCGACGGTGATCTCGTCCTTCGGGTGCTCCACCGCATCGACCGTGCGCTGCCATTCGGACAGGTCGGCCGGCTTCGCATCGAGCCCGAGCTGCTTCACCACGATTTCGTCCAGCCCCTGCTCGTGCAGCCACAGCGGTTGCTTGTAGATCACATCGACGTCGGCGGCACTGATCACCGCCTTTTCCGGCACGTTCGTGAACAGCGCGATCTTGCGCCGCTCGCCCTCCGGCAAGGGCTCCTCGCAACGGCACAGCAGGATGTCCGGCTGGATACCGATCGAACGCAGTTCCTTCACCGAGTGCTGGGTCGGCTTGGTCTTGATCTCGCCGGCGGCCTTGATGTACGGCACCAGGGTGAGGTGCATGAACACGACTTTCTCCGGACCGTGTTCGATGCGCAACTGGCGGATCGCCTCCAGGAACGGCAGCGACTCGATGTCGCCCACAGTGCCGCCGATCTCCACCAGCGCCACGTCGAAACCACGGGTCGCTTCATGGATGCGATGCTTGATCTCGTCGGTGATATGCGGAATCACCTGCACGGTGGCGCCGAGATAGTCGCCGTGGCGCTCCTTGCGGATCACCGCCTCGTAGATCTTGCCGGTGGTGATCGAGTTCTTGCCGGACAGGCGCGTGCGCACGAAGCGCTCGTAGTGGCCGAGATCGAGGTCGGTCTCGGCGCCATCGTCGGTCACGTAGACCTCGCCGTGCTGGAATGGACTCATCGTGCCCGGATCCACATTGATGTAGGGATCGAGCTTCATCATGGTGACCGAAAGGCCGCGCGCTTCGAGAATGGAGGCGAGCGACGCCGCAGCAATGCCCTTGCCAAGCGAGGACACCACACCGCCGGTGACGAAAATCAAGGGGGTCATGGAAAGCAGCCGTGCTGGAAACAGGCATTTTAGCGGCAGAAGCGCCGCACCGCGAGATGGCAGGCGAAATTTCGTCCGTCTTGGTTCATTTCCGAGGCCGTGCCGGGCATGAAACCATCGGGTTGCGCCTGTTAGCATGCGCGAATGAACAACCCCATCCCTGCCCGGCTCACCGCTCTGCGCGCTGCCATGAAAGAGCACGGCGTTGCTGCTGTCCTCATCCCCAGCGCCGACCCTCACCTGTCCGAGTACCTGCCCTCGCACTGGTCGGCGCGCGAATGGCTGTCCGGTTTCACCGGCTCCGCGGGGACCCTGATCGTGGGCCGCGACCAGGCCGGGCTGTGGACCGACTCACGCTACTTTTCCCAGGCCGAGCAGCAACTGGCTGGCAGCGGCATCAGCCTGATGAAGCTGCGCATACCGCATACCCCCGAACACCTGGAATGGCTGCAACAGCATCTGGGCGAAGGGGACGTACTGGCCGTGGCCGGCGACAGCGTGGCCCTGGACACCTGCAAGGACATCGAGCGCCGACTGGCCGGTGTCGGTGCCGTGGTACGTACGGAGCTGGATCTGCCGGGCATGATCTGGCGGGATCGCCCGGCGCTGCCACTGGCGTCGATATTCGCCCATGATCCGGCCTACGCCACCACCAGCCGTAGTGACAAGCTCAAGCGCGTTCGTCAGGCGATGCGCAAGCTCGGCGTCAGCCATCACCTGCTGTCCAGCCTCGACGACATCGCCTGGCTGACCAACCTGCGCGGCAGCGATGTCGAATGCAACCCGGTCTTCCTTGCCCACCTGCTGTTGCAACCGGGCGATCGCGCCACCTTGTTCGTCAATCGCGGCAAGCTCGATGATGCGCTGGTCGCGGCCCTGGCCACCGACGGCATCGGCATCGCCGACTACGAGTCGACCGGCCCGAGCCTGGCCGAGCTGGGTGCGGGCGACAGTCTGCTGCTGGACAGCCATCGTGTGGTCAGTGCGGTCGCGGCCGCGATCCCGCCGGAGGTGACCCGAGTCGATGCGGCGAACCCCAGTACCGCGCTCAAGGCGATCAAGACGCCGGCCGAGCTGGATCACATCCGTGACGTGATGCGTCACGATGGGGCCGCGCTGGTGCGTGGTTTCCGCCGCCTGGAGCAGCGCCTCGCCGCCGGCATGACGGTTACCGAGCTGGATGTCGACAGCCTGCTGCACGAGGAGCGTTCGGCACAGCCTGGCTGGGTCGGCGAGAGCTTCGCCACCATCGCCGGCTACCAGGCCAATGGCGCGCTTCCGCATTACCGGGCCACGCCCGAATCGCACAGCACCCTTCACGCCAGCGGTCTGTTGCTGATCGATTCGGGTGGCCAGTACGTGGGCGGCACCACCGATATCACTCGCGTGCTGGCGTTGGGCGAAACCACCTCCGAGCAGCGTCGCGACGCCACCCTCGTGCTGAAGGGCATGATCGCCCTGTCGCGCGCCCGTTTCCCGAAAGGGGCCAGCGGCCCACAAATCGATGCACTGGCGCGCGCACCGCTATGGGCGGCTGGCATGGACTACGGCCACGGTACCGGTCACGGCGTCGGCTACTTCCTCAATGTGCACGAGGGCCCGCACGGGATTCGCCCGCCAGTGGCCGGCGGCGCGCTGGTGGCGCTGGAACCGGGCATGATCAGCTCGATCGAACCGGGCCTGTACAAGCCCGGACGACACGGCATCCGCCACGAGAACCTGGCGGTCGTGATCGAGGCAGAACAGTCCGAGTTCGGCGAGTTTCTCGCCTTCGAAACACTGACGATGTGCCCGTTCGACCGCCGCGCGCTGGAACCGGGCCTGCTCAACCCGGAGGAACGCGCCTGGCTCGACGACTATCATGCGAATGTGCGTGCCGCGCTGAGCCCGCTGCTCGAAGATGCCGACCTGGCCTGGTTGAATCGCCACTGTGCCCCGCTTTGAGCGCCGCGGCCCGGGCTCCTAGCCGCGCCGCGGCGGCACCAGCCTGAGCTTGTTGGCAGACGCACCGGGCTGGTTCGGGCTCAGCAGCGCCTGGATTTCGTCCGCTTTCAGTGGATACGAATACAGATATCCCTGGCCTTCCGCGCAACCGGCACGCAGCAAAAACTCGTGCTGCGCCTCGGTCTCGATACCCTCGGCAATGGCAATCAGGCCGAGGCTCCTGGACATCGCCAGCATCGCCTCGGTAATGGCCGCGTCGTTGGTATCGCCGGGCAGTCCGGTGACGAAGGAACGGTCGATCTTCAGATAGGTGACCGCCGGCAGTTTCAGGTAGGCCATGGACGAATAACCGGTACCGAAATCGTCGATCGCCACGTCGATGCCCAGCAAGTCCAGCGTCTGCATGGTGCGCTGAGTATCGTCGCCGAGCCGCAGCATCGCGCTTTCGGTGATCTCCAGCAGCAGCCGATGCGCCGGAATGCGACGCGACTGCAAGGTCCGGCTGACGCCGTCGGCGAAGGACGGGTGGCCAAACCAGCGTGCGGAAATATTGACGGCCACCCGGATCGGCGGAACCCCGGCCAGGTCCCAGGCCTCGATCTGGGCACAGGTGGCCTGCAGCACCCACTCGTCGATGCGCCGGATCAGGCCCAACCCTTCCGCCACCGGGATGAACTCCGCCGGCAGCAGCTCGCCACGTTCGGGGTGTTGCCAGCGCAGCAGCGCCTCGACCCCCACGATGCGTCCCGTGCGCAGTTCGATACTGGGCTGGAAGACCAGGTGGAACTCACCGCGGCTCAGCGCCTGGCGTAACTCCGTAGCCAGTTGCAACCGGCGCCGGTTGTCGGCATGCATCATCGGCGTGTAGAAACGGAACGCATTGCGCTCCTCGGTCTTCGCCGCATACATGGCGGCATCGGCGTTGGCGATCAGTGACGCCGCATCATTGCCATCCAGCGGATATCCGGCCACGCCGATGCTGGCAGTGAGCACAACCTCGTAGTCGTCCAGCAACAGCGGCTCGGACAGCGCGGACAGCAGGCGGTTGACGATCCCCCTGGCATCCTCGCGCAGGCTCAGCCGCGGCAGCAGTACGGTGAACTCGTCGCCGCCGATCCGACCGGCCACGTCGCCATCGGACAACTGCCTGCGGATACGCTGGCCCACCTTGACCAGCAGGCGGTCGCCGATGGCGTGGCTGTAGCTGTCGTTGACGATCTTGAACGCATCCAGATCGATGAACAGCACCACCGCCGCCAGTCGCTCGCGTTCGGCCAGCGCGATCGCCTCGTCGCAATGGCGCTCAAATTCGGCGCGGTTGACCAGACCGGTCAACGGATCATGCCGCGCCAGGTGTTCGAGGCGGCGCTGGTTGGCCTTGGCTTCATGGATGTCGGTGCATACCGCGACGTAGTACACCACCTGCCCCTCGGCACTGCGGATCGCGCTGATACTCAGGTGTTCGGGATAACTACTGCCGTCAAAGCGGGTGCTCTGTACCTCGCCGACCCAGTTGCGTCCGGCCGCTACGTCCTCCCAGATCGCCCGTGGCAACGGCTTGCCGTCAGGCAAGCGTCGCGTATCGTCCAACCGCCGACCCTGCAGCGCCTGGCTGGTGAAGCCAGTGAGTTCGGTATGCGCAGCATTGGTCGAGACGACCCGCCGCCCGGCGTCGGCAATGATCACCCCCTCGGCGATGCTGGCCAGCGCTTCGGCGGCCACCCGGCGCTCCTGCTCCATCGCCACGCGCTCGGAGATGTCGCGGATGATCGCCTGGCACACCGGCTGATTGCCCCAGCGGGCGATGCTGGTCTGCGTCTCCACCGGGCGGATGCTGCCATCGGCCGCCAGCAGCGTGTTGGTGGTGGCGCGCCCCGCCTGCTGGCCAGCCATGGTTCTCATGAACAGGTGCACGAAACGATCGCCCACCAAGTCCTTGATACTGCGACCGGTCCAGGCCGCCGCCGTGCGATTCACGTCCAGGATGCGCCCGCTGTTCTCGTCGACCATCACGATCGCATCGGCGGCGCTGTCGAACAGCAGGCGATAGCGCTCCTCGCTGCCACGGATGCTGTCCAGGATCCGGCGCGCCAAGACCAACCAGAACAAGGCTGCGATGCAGGCCGCACCCAACACACAAAAAAACAGGACTTGCGCCAGCCACGCCGCGCCTTGGGCAACCTCCAGTGAAAACCGGTTCGTCTGGGGTTCGATCAACTGGTTGAGGTCATGGATGCGCCCTTGCATCCGCCTGGCCAGTTCGAGCGACATGGTTCCCGCCGTATGTGACTGGTGCAATTCATTGGCGATTCCGGCCAACTGGTCAATCGAGCCGTCGGTTGACCGCCACGCCTGCAGCGCCTGCTTGAGGTGTGGCAAGTCGGGAAAATTCCGCAACACCAGAATCATTCCCGACTGCGCCGTAGGCATCACACTGCCATGTACAAAAGCCTGTTGAACTACCCGTGGATCAAACTGACCCGAAGCGATCGCATCACGGGCACGACGATCGGAATCGAGAATCGAGTAATTGACAAGAAACAGGTCGAGGTCCGCCGTTTTTCCGCTGACGGCATATGAATCCAGCGCAATCACCGCCTGCTTCTGGGCCTTGGACCAGACACTCTCGCTGTTGAGAAAACCAGCGAGAGTGGTCTGGGCCTTCAGGGCAAACCACGTCAGCAACACGACCACGCCCACGACCGCGACCAGCCCGTAGCCCAGCGGCATCAAACGCCGAGACAGCGGTCGTTGCAACGAGGGCAATCGATCAACCATGTGACGTACCTTACCTCATGACTTGTTCGTCAATGGGAAGACCCGAGCGGACGACACCTTGGGTATTCAGGCCACCTCTCGGGCAAGCCCGGAATTTCGATGGGCCTGCATGCACAAGTCACCTACCATCCGCATGCTGGTGTAGCTTCGACGCACGCATTCGCCCAGATGGGCGACATCAACCGCCTTGGGAGCGGTACCAACGATAGTGCAGACGATCTCCAACGCCTCCCATGGGTGAATATCGTCGTACGCCGCATGCAGTTGCAGCCAACGCAAACTGCCGATGCGGATCTTTGGTGGAAAGCTCTCGGCGTACAGTTGGCTGTCATAGATCGGCTGTGTCCACTCGCCCGTCACCCCCTCGATCGCATAGTTGGTAGCCAGCATGCCGGCTGCCAGCGTGCCGTTCGCGCTGATGTCCTCGCACCAATCAGCCAGGACCTGGGAGCCAAATGCCGGCCGCTCGTTCAGCACCGTCTCGCGCGGCACTCCGGCACCTGCTGCCCAGTTCAGCCAGTACTCGGCATGATTCTGCTCGACCCGGATATTGCGCACCAGCCAGCGGCGCGCCATGTCATCTCCCGCGCTCCGGCCGTAGCGCGTTTTCAGCAGGTTCAACGCCATGTAGGAGGGGAACCGTTCGATGAAAGGCCAGACGGCAACCATGAAATTCGAGGTGGCGACCGGATCAAGTGTCGTATCGGCCATCCTTGCCCACAATTCATGGTCGAGCACGCTCTGCTTGGTACTGGCGCAATCATCAATCATGTCCTGCGCCCATTGCGGATAGCTGGTCAGTTCGGTCAATGGGCCGGTACGTTCAAAACGGGTGTTCATCTGCAATCTCCTGTACAGGTGGGTGTTGCGGTGGTTTGCTGCTGCCCGACCGCGCGCTGGATTGCTGCCGGTCGTGCTGGTGCGACGCCAAGCGACGCGGTAAAACGTGGTGCTTGAACATGCATTCTGGTTGCTCGCATGGGCGACCCTCACGGTAGCCGATGCCTGCCGGTCCCACGCCGCCCGGAGATCTGAATCGCTGCGAGTCGCGCTGGAACCAGCGTGCCGTTGTCGGAAGCCGTTGTCTGGATACCATGTCGCAGTCCGCGCGACCAGTCGCCTGCAGCGACCGATCCGAGGGCGCAAACACACCGAACGCATGGCGCAGCGCGCCGAGGCGACGGGTACGAAATCACTTGGTTGCCACCACGCTGTCTGAGAGCGCCTTGAGATACGGCGTGATCTCCTCATCCGACACGCTGGCCGACCGCATTTCCCGAATCGCCTCCCGCATTTGCGGCAGGCCTTCCGCGCGCCGACCCAGGCGCAGCAGAATTTGCGCCTTGAGTGCCTTCAGCACGGCGGCGCGACCGGGATCGGACGTGCTGGCCTGATAGGCGGCCGGATCGACGTGCTCCACCAGGGCCAGCGCCTCCGTATTGCGGCCCAGCTGACTGAGCACATCGGCCCGTGTCGCACGCGCCGCCTGTACGGAGGGGCTCCGCTCGCCAGACACCGTGAGCAGCCCGCGTTCGGCCGCCAGCAGATCGGCCAGCGCGGACGTCAAGTCACCTGCCTCCTCTTCCTGCGAGCCCAGGTTGAGCAGCTCGATCAGGGTGTACTGGTTGCCGCTGCCCCAGCGTGAGAGCGCGCGCCGGTAGACCTCGCGCTGGCTGCTCAGCGACTTCGCCACGTCGCCATCGAGCGAGTACAGGTAGCTGAGCGAGCTCAACGCACTGATCGTGCCCTGTCCGCTGGTCCCCTGCACCGCCTCATAATCGGCCACGGCCTGGCGGGTGGCAGCAATGGCCTCGGGGTAGTGGCCCTGCGCACGCAGCGCATCCCCCAGCCGCGAATACGCCAACGCGAGCACGGCCAGGCCCACCCGTTGCTGCGTATAGGGTGGCCCGGCCAGCACCTCCCGGGCGATTCCCTCGGCAGCGGCAGCGTGATCCAGCCGCAGCTCGCAGCCGGCGATGCCCAGCAGCAGGTGTGCTGACATCAACGCATCATCCGGACGCAGGATTTTCTGCATGGTTTGCGCCGCTTTGTAATTGCCCAGCGCCACCTGCACCTGCATCTGCTGATAGGCCAGGTCGCCGTGGGCCAGGTGCGAGCGCAGGCTGATCTCGGACACGGCCTGCCGGCGCGCGCCGGCGGCGGCATCGGCGCGATCGAGCCGATCGCTGGCTTGTTTGAACTGCGACATGTGCGCCTGCATCACCGCCAACTCGTACTCGGCCAGCAGGCTGCGCTCGTCACCATCACCCAGCGTGCGGTGCAACAGGTCGGCGGCCGCCTGCAATTGCACCAGCGCCTTGCGGTAGTTGCCGGTGCTGCGATACGCCCGCCCCAGGGTCTGGCGCAGGCTGGCCGCCAGCAGCGGCGCCTTGCCGAAACGCTGGTCCAACCGCACGGCGGCGGCATCGAGAATCTCGCTCAGGCGCGGGTTCTTCTCATACCAGGCGGGTGAATCGCCGCCGATGCCGGCCCCGAGCAGGTCCTCGTTGAGAAAACGGTTGGTGGCGGTGGCGATCGCCGCCTGGTGCTGCGCATCGTCACGCGCCACCCTGGCGCGCTGGAACTGCCACAGACTCATGTCCAGGCCAACCAGCAGCGTCAGCAATGCCGCCGCGATCCACGGCCGCCGCGCACGACTGCGCTCCAGCCGGTGCTCGGCACGTTGGGCCCGTGCTTCGGCGTCGTGCAGACGCTTGCGCTCGATCTGACGCGCACCGCGACGGCGCAGCCGCGCGCACAGCTCGCCGACGCTGCCGAGCCGGCGCGTCGGTGCACCGTCAGTGGCAGCGGCGATGTCCTCACGCAGCAGTTCATCCTCGATATCCGTCTCCCACCCCGGCGCCAGCGGGCGACGCAGGTCGCCGATCATCAGCTGGTACAGCATCAGTCCCAGCGCATAGACATCGCTTTGCACGGTTGGCGCCTGGCCGGCCAGCAGTTCCGGGGCGAGGTACAAAGGAGTGGCACTGGAATCGCCCATCACCTGGGTCATGGTCAAACCCATCGCGGTGATACCCAGTTCCTGCAGACGCTCCGGCTCCAGCAGCCGGCTGGAGCCGAAATCCGCCAGCCGCGGCTGCCAGCCCTCGCCGTGCGGCTGCATCAGCACATTGGCCGGCTTGATGTCCTTGTGCAGCACGCCGACACCGTGCGCCGCAGCGATCGCGTCGGCGATCTGCAGGAAGAGGTGTAACCGTTGCGACTGATCCAGGCCCGCCAGGCCAGGCTCGCTCTCGGCCCAGCGGAGTAGATCCGGGCCACCGTATTCGCATTCCAGGTAGAACGGTGCCGTGGCGAAGTTCCAGTCGATCACCCGCACGAAATCATCGTGATCGCCCAGGCTTTCGTGCAGCAGGCGATGGATCGTGGCCTCGCGCTTGAGCGCCGCCAGGCGTTCGCCATCGACGCTGAACTTGTATACCCGCAGCTCGCCAGTTTTGTCGTGCCGGGCCAGCCAGGCCTCGTTGCCGCGCGAGGGACCCAGCTGCTCGCGCAGGCGGAAATGTTCGCGCCCCGGCACGCTCTGGCCCACCGCCAGGTCAAGCCGGCTGTTTAGGTGCCGGCCGGACACCGTGCGCTCCACCGGACCGCACAGGCGATAGCCGACCCGTGGCACGTTGACGATGCGCTCGCGCCCGGTGGCGCCAAGCACCTTGCGCAGCTTGGCCACCGCATTGGCCAGCACGTTGTCCACCGTGGGGCGCCCGGCCCAGACCGTGTCGAACAGATTCTCTCGCGGTACCACCTCGTCGGCATGGCGCAGCAGCCAGGCAAGCACCTGCAGCGGACGGTGTTCCAGTTCGACCACCAGCCCGCCCACGCGCAACTCGCCACGCGCCTCGTCGAACTCGGCATTGCCGAAGACGTAGCGATAGAGCGGTTGTTCGTCACCCTGCCCGGCCGTTTGCATACGCCCTCCCATGGCAACTATGCAGCAGTTGGCGGTGGGGTGCGAGCGGTTTCCCAGCCTGCAAACGGGCTGCCGTTAGCGATCCGTTAGACCGCCGTGACGACTTCCCCACCAGGTCATGCGGCAATACCCGGCAAGCTGCCGTGCCGACCCGCCACCCTGGAGCAGACCATGCCGCACATCCGCCCACCGATCAGCCTGATCACCAGCATCGCCTTGAGTGGCCTGGTCGGTTGCAGCAATCGGATCAGCTGGGTCGACGTCGATGCCACCGGCTGCAACGACGCCCGGATCAGCGCGATGAACCAGGATGCCGCACTCGTGCACCAGATGGGCGCGGTCTGCGCGGTAAACGGCAAGCCTGCCTCCGCCGACCGGCTGCGCTGTCACGGCAAGACATTGCAGGTGGCATGCCGGGAATGAACACCAATCCAGGGCCCGCTGCGGGCCGGTCTTATTTTCACCCAAGCGGAGGAACGCACCATGCGCGGAAAAATTATCCAGTACAACGGTGCCGACGGAAACGGCACTCTCGTGGTCCAGGGCAAACAGTATCGCTTCGCCCTCGATGCCTGGCGGGGCAACAGCGCGCCCGCGGTCAACAAGGTGGTCGAGGTCACCCTCGACAACGATCTCGTGACGACGGCGGTGTCAGTGGGCGAGGATGTGCTGCTGAAGGAGAAAGCGGCTGAACTTGGCGGCAAGCTCGGCACGTTGCTGCACAAAATTCCCACGTCGATGCCATCCTCCGGCGCCGCCGCTTCCGCCCCCACACTCGCCGGCGCCGCACCGGGCAGCGTGGTACCGGGCGGCACGGCGATGGCCGGCTCGATTGTCGAACGCTATGGCAAGCCGATCCTGATCGCCTATCTGTTGTTCCTGCTCGGCACCCTGGCTTTCAACGCCGTCTCGGTGTCGATGCTCGGCCAGGGCATGGGCAAATCACTGTTCGACATATCCAGCCTGATGAGCCAGTTCGGCGGAGGCGGCGGCAGCATCAAGGCCTTGTTGCTGTTGGGCTACGCCAGCATCGCCACGCCGCTGGTGTGGCACGACCGCCGCGCCTGGCTCGCGCTGGCGCTGCCGCTGCTGGCCCTGCTGTGGGCAGTCTTCAGCGCCGTGCACGCGCTGAACTCAGTGGGCGGCAACTTCACCGAGGGCATGTCCGACTTCGTCAGCATCGGCTTCGGCTTCTACCTGTCGCTTATCGCCGCGCTGGCGCTTGCGGTACTCGGCGTGAAGCACGCGCGGAACGCAGCCTGAGCCGCGTTCGCCGGCCATCGCCGGAACCCACGATCCGAAAAGGACGGCTCAATCGACACGCCACGAGACACGTTGAAGAAAAAGATCTGTGGCGCGGCTCACTGCGCAAAACCTGAGCAGCCCACCAACGAGGAATTCGATCATGCACAGCAGACATCCACTGATCATCGCCATCGTCGGCGGCACGCTGGTTGCGTGTGGCGGCGGCAAGCACACGGCACCCGGCGCCGGCCAGGCACGGGCCGGTCAGGCGGAGCCCGCCTCGGGCAACGCCAGCGCGAAGCAGGTCGCGGCACAAGCCCGCGGCGACGTGGACTGCCCGGCCGAGGTCAAGACCACCAACCTGCCGGGCACGCCGATGGACGATGTGGTCGGCTTGCGTCCGGGCATGAGCTATGAAGAAGCGGCCAACGTGGTGATGTGCAGCAACCCGTTGCTGGTGGTCACGCCCGAGACCGGCCGCGGCTTCCAACTCGACACCTACGGCCAGAAGCTGCGCCAGGGCTTCACGGCCCGTTTCGCCGAACCCCGCGTGCACAAGACCGGTCGGCAGATCGTGCAGGAAATGGAGCGCGACGCCATGGATCGCGGCCTGAACGCAGTGCGCCACGACATGAAGCCCGGCCAGTCGAAATGGTTCGTCGGCACCATGGGCCTGCCTGGCCAGGAGAAAGTGCTCAGCGCGGCGCGCGAGGAGTGGTTCGACGAAGGGCGTAACCCGACCGTCGACAGCATCGAGCAGGCCTTGCTCGCCAAATACGGCACGCTGACGCGGCGGCAGGATGGAGGTAGCTACCACCAGCTGTACTGGTCCTACGATCCACGCGGCCGCCTGATCACGGAGACCTCGCCGCTGTATGGCAAATGCCAGGGCGCCGCCGACCCGGATGCCGGAGTGAACCTGTCGCCCGACTGCGGCATCGCGGTGGCCGCGATGATCCAGTCCCTGAGCAGCAATCCGGCACTGGGACAGTATCTGCAGGTCGGCGTGGTCGACCAGGCCGGCGGCTACCAGTTGCTGACGGACACCCAGCAACGCCTGCAGGCCATGGACGCAACACGCCGCGCCAAGCAGGTGCAGGAAGCCGGCGAGAACGCGCAAGCGCCACAACTGTGAGGACATCATCATGCGCATTCGTTCGATCATCAAAATCGCCTTGACCAAGCCAGCCCGACTGCTGCCGCCTGCTCTGGGTCTGTTGCTCCTGGCCGGCTGCGACAAATCCCCTCTCAACGCCACAGCCGGGACGCCGACCGCAGCACCCAGCGCCGCGGCCGCACCGGCAGACGCAACAACAACACCCGCGTCTGCCGGTGGCCTTGCCGCACGTACCGGGGAGCTGACCAATCCCGACAACGCGACCATGGTGTTTCTCTATTACGACCTGGCCGGCATTACGCCGCCGATCGACCAATGGGTCGAGCAACATACGCGCGTACGCTACGCAAACGCTGCCGACAAAGCCGCGCAGCGCGCCACGGTCAAGGCCGCACTGCAGGCCGGCATGGCCGCTGTGCACGAAGTGGGTGTGATCCATCTGACCAGCAACGCCAGCCTCAGCTCGTACGACCCCACCTACGGCGAGTTCACCGTCGGCGGGCTGTCGCCCGGCTCGGTCTACACCTTCAGCGCGCAAGGCCAGACCGTAAGCCTGAAATTCGACAACGGCCTCGCCGCACAAAGCTGGAGCGTGCCGAAAGACCAGGCCCAGGCCATCGTCGACAAGATCGGCAACAACCCGCTCACCCTGGACACCCGAGTTCGACAGTTAATCCCGTAAGTCTTTGATCGTATTGAGGTGAGTCTCAAAAACGTGGACTACAACAGGGCTTTTTGGCGTGGCTGTGTTGGTTTTTTGGCTCTTCCCCTGATCGAGTGGGTGGTTTAGCGTAGGAGAATGAGAGACAAACAGCTGTACCAGCAGATCCTGGGGATCAAGTCGCCGTGGCGAGTAGAGGCGGTTGATGTGTCGGTCGAAAGTGGCGAGGTCAAGGTC